>Ga0207650_10000031_pt1 | contig 230128 bp, 207 predicted proteins | sample KBSS63metaG_FD_184325 | JGI IMG/M metagenome (GOLD analysis project Ga0207650, IMG submission 184325) | Switchgrass rhizosphere microbial communities from Kellogg Biological Station, Michigan, USA - KBS S6-3 metaG (SPAdes) (version 2) | ecosystem: Host-associated > Plants > Roots >...
GAAATAGCTGTTGGTGATCGTCAGGTTTCCGCCCTGGTAGCGGATGCCGGCGCCGTTCATGTCGGACACCGTGGCGCCCGAGAACTCGAAGTGATCGACGGTGAGGTCGGTGTTGGTGACCAGGATACCCTTGCCGTTGGGGATGTTCCCGCTGGCCACCATCTTCACCATGCCGCCCACGCCCTGCAGCGTGATCTTGGTGTTGATGGTCGCGAAATCGTTCGTGTAGGTGCCGGCCTGCACCTGGACGATGTCGCCATCCTTCGACGCCGCGATCGCGCTTGCGATCGTGGAGAACTGCATGCCTTGCCCAACGGTGAGTGTCGTCACTGACGAAGTTCCAATTCTGCCGGAGATGGCGCCCGCCCGTGGAGCAATCTGCGGAGGAATGGGGCGTGTTTGGGGCAGACTAGCGTCGTGCGGCCATCTGCCACGGCAATTAAACGCCAGGTTCGTCGGCTACTCGCCTGGGAGGCGAAAATCGTGCCCAGGTAATCAGCGAGTAACCGTAAACGGTCATCTGATCTTAGTCATGCGCGTGGGAGGGTTGAGGCGCTGAGGGGGTCCGGTGTCCCGCCGCGCGCATGGGCGCGCCGTGCGACAGCTTGTCTCTTCTTCGTGTGATGTTCGCCTGTCAGGGGAAAATCCCGGCTATGAAAACCGTGTCCGTGCTCTCTCGGAAAGGCGGCGCCGGCAAGACGACCGTCTCGGTCAATCTGGGGCTGGCTGCGATGCAGCAGGGACTGCGCGTCGTCGTCGCCGACATCGATCCCCTGCGTTCGGCCTCGGAAGTTCTGCGTGGACGCACCGAGGCGGCATCGCTGCTGATCGAGACCTCCGCCCGCAAGCTCGAGCTGCTGCGCGAGACCTGCGCCTCCAACGGCTGCGACCTGCTGATCATCGACACGCCGACCGCCCCGCAGGAGGACATCCAGCGAGCAGTGCGCGCCGCCGACCTGTGCCTGGCGGTGGCCCGGCCGACGCGCCTGGACCTGGCCGCCATTCAGCAGACCATCACATTGCTGAGCCAGCGCCGCGCACGGGCGATGGTGGTGCTGAACCAATGCCCGTCGATGCGCGGCGAAGAAGAGTCCGACCTCGTAAGGCACGCATTCGAAACGCTGCGCGACAGCGGCATTCCGCTCGCCGAAACAAGGCTGCGCAGCCGCACCGCCTATCAGCGGGCCTTCGCCGAGGGGCAGTCGGTAACCGAATGGAACGCGAGCAGCGACTCGGCCGCCGATGTGCTGCGTCTGCTGGCCGAAGTGCAGGAGCAGCTCGGCGCGCGGGAGATCTACGACGAGCGCATCGCCAAGCTGCGCCAGGCCGCCGATTTCATGGCCGGGCCGGGGCAGGTGGTCGGCGACTTCTTCAAGAAGATGCGGCTGGCCTCTTAGGGCGCGAGTCCGAAACGGGCGAAATTGGCGGCGATCTTCGGATCGAGCGCGGCGGCGCGTGCGAGGTCGGCCTCGGCGCGAGCCGATTGCCCGAGGCGCTTGCGAGCCAGCCCGCGGCCGAAGAAGGCGCTGGCCATTTCCGGCCTCAACTTGAGCGCGGCCTGGTAGTCCGCCTGAGCCTGAGCGGCGTCGCCCATCCTCAAGCGGATCAGCGCGCGCGTGTCGTAAAGCTCCGGCAGCGCCGGATTGCGCGCCAGCGCGGCGTTGGAGTCCGCCAGCGCAGCCTCGAGATCGCGCGCTGCGAGCGCCCGCACCCAGGCCCGGGCGCCGAGCGCCTCGGCGGCCTGCGGCGCACGTCGGACGGCTTCTTCGGCGTCGGCCAGCGCCTCGTCGAACTTGCCCAGGGACTCGTAGGCGATCGCACGCCGGATGCGTGCTGCGAGATCGTCGGGGTGCTGCACCAGATAGGCGGAAAAATCCTGCACCGCGCCGGCGTCGTCGCCCGCCTGTTGCCGCAGCCGTCCGCGGTTGGTCAGCGACAGGTCGTAGCCGGGCTTGAGCTGCAGCGCCTGGTCGAAGTCTGCGCGGGCGCCGGTCAGATCGCTCTTCGCCAACCGCGCGTCGCCGCGGTTGTTGTAGGCGGCCGCGGAGCTCGGGTCTTTCGCGATCGACTGTCCATAGCTGACGATGGCCTGGTCGAGATCGCCCTGGGCCGCCTGAGCGTAGGCCAGTGCGAAGGTCGCCCGGGCGTCGTCCGGGGCGGCGCGGCTCGCCGCGCGGGAGTCGGCCGCGGCCTTGGCCGGCTCGCCCTTGCCGGCCCAAACCGCGGCGCGCCCAAGCAGCGCCTCGGCGCGCGCCGGATCGGCCTTGAGCGCGGCGTCGTAGTCGGCGAGCGCCCGGTCCTTGTCGCCGCGGCGGAAGTGGGCGCCCGCGCGATGCGTCAGCAGCGTCGCGTCGCCGGGCCGGAGCTTCAGGGCGGCGGTGAAGTCGTCGATGGCCCGGTCGACGTCGCCGACCTTGAGGAAGGCCAGCGCCCGCTGGTCCAGCAAATCCGCCGAGGGCGCGGCGAGCTCGACGGCCTGATCGTAGTCGGCGAGCGCGCCTGAGGCGTCGCCGCGGGCGGCGCGGGCGGCGGCGCGGCCCAACCAGCCGTCGATGAAGTTCGGCCTCAGCTGGATCGCGGCATCGTAGTCTTCCTCGGCGCGGTCGTAAGCGGAGCGGGCGAACTGCGCCCCGCCGCGCCCGGCGTAGGCCTCCGCCAGCCCCGGATCGCGGCCGATCGCCTGATCGTAGTCGGCGACCGCCCGGTCGAGCGCGCCCTGCGCCTGATAGACCACGCCGCGGTTGAAGTAGGCCACGGCCAGGTGTTGCGGCGTCTCCAGCTTCGACTGGATCACGCCGGTGCAGCCGTCGATCTGCACGACGCCGCCGGCGCCTTCGTCGCCCAGGCAGCCCAGCCAGTTCGTGTAGAGCTGCGCCTTGGCGGGCAGGGCGGCCGCCAAGGCCGCGGCGAGAACGCCGGCTGTCAACGATGCGCGCACGCGTCGCCTCCGATCGCTGGAGCCCGCCCGCGCAGAGCATATGCCTGCTCCGCGGCTCGCTTGAAGGGGTAAATCGCGTCAGGCGCGGGGCTTGGCGGGCTTGTCGCCCTCCCGACCCACGAAGGTGACCTTGGCGCCTGTTTTCACCGCCTTGGCGAGCTCGGTGACGTCCCAGTTGGTGAGTCGGACGCAGCCGTGGCTCGCATGCTTGCCGACGAGCCTGGGGTCCGGCGCACCGTGCAGCCCGAAGGTGGGGACGGTGAGGTCGATCCAGGCCACGCCCACCGGATTGTTCGGACCTGGCTTGATCGTCAGCTTGCCGGCCGACCGGTCGCCGAAGGTCAGCCGCTTGGGGTCATAGGTATAGGTCGGGTCGGTGGCGACCGCCTTGACCGCGAACTGGCCGTTGGGGGCAGGGCGCTCGGTCGACCCCACGGAAGCGGGATAGACGGCGAGCAGTCGGCCGTCGGCGGCGAAGGCGCGCACCTGCCTCACGGCCTTGTCGACCTCGATCGCCTCGACCTTGTCGCTCAGCGCCGGCGCGTCAGCCGCGGCGACCAGGATCCGCACCCCGGCGACGGCGAAGTCTGCGCCCGGATTGAGGCTCTTCAGCAGCGCCTCGTCCATGTGAAAGCGTTCGGCGAGCCCTTCGAGCGGGCTCGTGTAGCCAACTCGGTCCAGCTTCGCCATGGCCGGGTAGTCGTCCTTGGGGATCACCTTCAGGAATGGTCCTTTCACGTCGGCGTCGGTGATGACGTAGCTGGTGATCGCCGGCGCCTGGTCCGCCGTCGTCAGGGCGTTCCAGACCTTGTCGTCCAGCTGGCCGTCGACCGGCAGGTCGTGGGCGCGCTCGTAGGCGGAGACGGCGTTGCGCAGGTTGCCGCCGGCCTGTCCGTCGATCACGCCGGGCGAGAAGTGGGCGCGGGCGAGCAGGACCTGAACGCGCACCAGCGCCGGGTTGGCGCCTGAGGCGGCCGGACCCAGCGCCGCGGTGTTGATCGCCACCGCCTGCGCATCCTGCGGATCCTGCGGCGCCTGCGCAGGTGGCGGAACGTCGAGGTGAGGCGGGGCCGCCGCGGCGGCGGTGGGCGCAGGAACCGGCGGCGTGGGCGGAGCGGTGGCCGCCGTCGTAGGGGCGTTTCCGGCGGCTTTCGCGGAGGTCCGGTCCGATCCACCGTCCGAACAGCCTGCCGCCATGAGGGCGGCAGCGGCGAGCGAAATCAAAGTACGACGCATCGGGACCTTCGCATTGGCCGGCACGTTGGATGCCGGGCCATGTTCAAGGGCTCAAACCTCCGCGGGTTCCTCCTGGGACTGCTGATCGTCGCCGGCATAGCGCTGGTCGTCTGGCTGCGCGTGGTCGGCCACGGCCCGCCTAAGCCGGCTCCGCCGAAGCGGCCACCCGCGTCGGCGCGTCGCGCCGACTGCGACCCTCCAGGCTGGGTCCGTGCGGCGGAGGCCAATCGGGCGTCGCTCTACGCTCTGGCGTGGTCTCCGTTCGGCAAACCGGAGAGCGGCTGGGCGACCTATGCGCCGCTCGTCTCGCAGGAGATCGGTGCGCGTTGCACGGCCGACAGCGCCGGCTTCGCCCAGAGCTATGCGGTCTGGCAGGTGAAGCAGAAGCTGCGGGCCGATGGCGTGTTCAAGGCGGACGAGTTCGACCGCATGCGCGACGCGCTCGCCCTCAGGCGCCCGTTCGTCCAGCAGACGGCCAAGGGCCGGTGTCCTGCCTCACCGCCGGAGGCGACGCTGGCTTTGGCCCGGCCCGAAGAGTCCTATGGCGGGAAGAAGATCTGGCTGCGCCCCGGCGCCCTGGACGCCTACCGCCGGATGGTCGCGGCCATGAAGGCCGATGGCTTGGCGACGACCGCGCCGTTGATGCAGATCGCCTCGGGCTATCGCGGCCCGGCGGAGGAGGCGGCGCGCTGCGGGGACGGGAGCTGCGACAGCGTCGCGCGGGCGCGCTGCTCGGCGCACCGCACGGGCCTGGCCCTCGACTTCTATCTCGATCACGCGCCGGGTCACGACCCGACCTCCACCGACGCCGAGAACCGCCGGCACATGGCGGCGAGCGCGGAATACCGCTGGCTGACGGCGAACGCCGGCCGCTTCGGCTTCCTGCCCTACGCCTACGAGCCCTGGCACTGGGAATGGGCCGGCGAAGCGCCCTGAAGCGGCGTGGGCAGCGACCCCAAATCGCATTCACCCGGGGCCGCCGGCGCCCTATGTCTGGGACGGGACGACCTTGAAAGGGTGTTGAGTCGACGATGGACGACGCCGGCGGGCGGCCGCCCTACGCCTATGGCTACGACGGCGTGGACTTCGACCCGGAGGACGAGCCGTACCCGCCACGCCGGCGGCGGCGACTGTTCACCCTCCGGCGGTTGTTCACCGGTCTTCTCGTCGCGGCCGTTCTGTTCGCACTCCTGGTTGGTTGGCTGAGCTGGCGGCTTCCGGTCTCGCGCGCCCTCGAACCGCTGCCGAGCCCGGCGCTCGTGCTGATCAGCGCCGACGGCCATCCGTTCGCCAGGCGCGGCGCCTTGAAGGACCGGCCGGTCGATGTCGCGCAGCTGCCGCCGCACGTCGCCGCCGCCTTCGTCGCGATCGAGGATCGGCGCTTCTACAGCCACTTCGGCGTAGATCTCGTCGGCGTCGGACGCGCGATGGCCACCAACCTGCGCGAACACCGCGTGCGTCAGGGCGGCAGCACCATCACTCAGCAGCTCGCCAAGACCGCATTCCTCAGCCCCGAGCGCACCTTCCGCCGCAAGCTGCAGGAGGTGTTCATCGCCCTTTGGCTGGAGGCGCGGCTGACCAAGGCCGACATCCTCTCGCGCTACCTGTCGAGCGTCTATTTCGGCGAAGGCGTCTATGGTTTGCGCGCCGCCTCGCAGCACTACTTCGCGCGGCCGCCGGGACAGCTCACTCTGGGTGAAGCCGCAATGCTGGCGGGCCTGGTCAAGGCGCCGTCCGCGCTCAATCCGGTCGATCACCCGCAGGCCGCGGCGCAACGCCAGCGGATCGTGCTGGCCGCCATGCTCGAGCAGAAGCGCATCACGCCCGCCGCCGCCGAACGCGCCCGCCGCGTGCGGCTGCGCGTCGCCAAGCCGCTGCCGGTCGGGGGCTATTTCGCCGACTGGGCCGCGCCGCAGGTTAAGCAGGCGCTGGACGCTCAATACGGTCGGGTGCAGGTGCGCACGACGCTCGACACCCGGCTGCAGCGGCGCGCCGAGCGCGCCGTCCGCGCCTGGCTCGACGGGCCGGGACGCCGGCAAGGCGCGACCCAGGCGGCGCTGGTGGCGATGCGCCCGGACGGAGCGATCGTCGCCATGGTCGGTGGCCGCGACTATGGCGGCAGCCAGTTCAACCGCGCGGTCCAGGCCAAGCGCCAGCCGGGCTCCGCCTTCAAGCTGTTCGTCTACCTCGCCGCGCTGCGCGACGGGGCGACGCCCGACTCGCTGATCTCCGAGGCGCCCATCACGGTCGGCGGCTGGACCCCCCGCAATTACGAGGGCGGCGGAGGCGGAGTGCTCACGCTGCGCGAGGCCTTCGCCCGTTCCAGCAACATCGCCGCGGTGCGCCTCAGCGAGGCGCTCGGGCGCTCGACGGTGATCGACACCGCCCGCAGCCTCGGCGTCGAAAGCCCGCTCGCGAACGACGCGACCCTGGCGCTCGGAACCTCCGAGATGACGCTGATGGAGCTGACCTCGGCCTACGCCGCCGTGGCGGCGGGTCATGCGCCGGTGCAGCCCTACGCCCTGCTCGACGGCGCCGACCGTCTGCAAAGCCCCCGCGCCTTGTCGCCCACCGAGCGGGCCGAGCTGCTCGACCTGCTTTCCGCGACGGTCGACGGCGGCACCGCACACGCCGCGCGGCTTGGCCAGCCGGTGTACGGCAAGACCGGGACCACCCAGGAGCATCGCGACGCCCTATTTGTAGGCTTCACCGGCGACATCGTCGTCGGCGTCTGGGTCGGCAACGACGACCATTCGCCGATGCAGGGCGTCACCGGCGGCGGCCTGCCGGCGCAGATCTGGCGCGACTTCGTCTCGGACGCCCTGGGCGCCGGCCTGGTCGAGCGCGTGCGTCCGGCCCAGCCGCCCGCGCCGCTCCCCGAACCCGAAGAGGACGGCTTCGGCGGCATCCTGCGCCGCGCCTGGAAGGGCCTGTTCGGCTAAAGCCCTTCACCATTCCTCTCCGGCGCAAGCGAGTGAGCGGGACCGCCCGCCGAAGAGCGGGTGGTGGGGGAGGCCACGCTTCCGGCCGTCACGCGTTGACCCGGCCGTGAACCTCGCCATGGTGTGCGTCGCATGAAAGCTTTGCCCAACCTGCTAACCTCGATGCGCCTGGTGCTGGCGCTGTTCATGTTCGTCGCCCTGGCGGCGGCGGCGGGGGCGGTCCCGCTGATCTCCGACCGGCTGGAGCCTGAGCAACAGTTCGCGCTGCAGCGGTGGGCGGTGATCGCCTTCGTGGTGGCGGCGGTGACAGACTTCTTCGACGGCTGGCTGGCGCGCAAGCTGAACGCGACCAGCGTCTGGGGCGCGATCCTCGACCCGATCGGCGACAAGGTGCTGGTCTGCGGCGCGATCCTGGGCCTCTTGGCGCTAGGCCCTCAGCCGATGGTCGTGCTGCCGGCCGGCCTTATCCTGTTCCGCGAGTTCACGGTCAGCGCGCTGCGCGAAGTGGGGGCCGGCAAGGGCGTGAAGCTGCCGGTGACGATGCTCGCCAAGTGGAAGACGACCCTGCAGCTGGTGGCGCTGACCCTGGAGCTGATCGTCTCCGCCTGGGGCGCCTTCGGCTTGCCGGAGAGCCCGTCCGTTCAAGGCCCGGCGACAGCGGTCGCCCACGGCCTGTTCTGGCTGGCGGCGATCATCACCATCGTCACCGGCGCGCAGTACTGGGAGCAGACCCGCAAGACCCTGCAGGAGTAGCGCGTGAGTCGGTGGGAACGGCGCGGCGTTTTCGGGCAGATCGGTCGCCCGCAACTGCTGCGACGGCTGGGACCCGGCCTGATCACCGGCGCCGCCGACGACGACCCCAGCGGCATCGCGACCTACTCCCAGGCCGGCGCGGCGTTCGGCCTGAACATGCTTTGGACGGTGGTGCTGACCTATCCGCTGATGACGGCGGTGCAGTCGATCTGCGCGCGCATCGGACGCGTCACCGGCAAAGGACTGGCCGCCAATCTCGCCGAGATATTCCCATCCTGGATCGTTCTCAGCCTGATCGGGCTGCTGTTCGTCGCCAACACCATCAACATCGGCGCCGACCTCGCCGCGATGGGCGCGGCCGCCGAGCTGCTGGCCGGCCGCGGTCGCGAGGTCTTCACCGTCGCATTCGCGCTCGTTTCTCTCGCCCTGCAGATTTTCGTGCCCTACCACCGCTACGTCCGCTTCCTGAAGTGGATGACCCTGGCCCTCTTCGCTTACGTCGGCGTGGTCTTCACGGTGCACATCGACTGGGGCGAGGTCGCGCTTCGCACCTTCGTGCCGCACATCTCAGGGCCGCAGGCGATCGTCACGGTGGTAGCCCTCTTTGGCACCACCATCAGCCCCTACCTGTTCTTCTGGGAGAGCTCTGAGGAGGTCGAGGAAGAGGCGATCGCCGACGGGCGCGGCGGCGGATTGCTCGCCAATCCCGAAGAGGCGGATGAGCAACTGCGGCGCATCTGGTGGGACAACATCCTGGGCATGGGCGCCTCGAACCTGATCGCCTTCTTCATCATCCTGACGACGGCGGTCGCGCTGCACGCCCATGGTGTCACCAATATCCAGACCACCGAGCAGGCCGCCGCGGCGTTGAAGCCGGTCGCCGGTCCGTTCGCCTTCCTGCTGTTCAGCCTGGGGATCGTCGGCACCGGCCTGCTGGCGGTGCCGGTGCTGGCGGGTTCGGTCGCCTACGCCGTGGGCGAACTGCGCGGATGGAAGATTGGTCTGGAATCCAAGCCGGCGGAGGCGATCGGATTCTACGGCGTGATCGGGGCTGCGGTGCTGTTCGGTCTGGTGCTGACCTGGTCGGACATCGATCCGATCAAGGCGTTGTTCTGGAGCGCGGTGATCAACGGCGCGATCGCCGTGCCGATCATGGCGGCGACGATGGTCGTCGGCGCGCGCCGCCAGCAGATGGGCCCGTTCGTCGCCACGCGGATGCAGCTTCTGCTGGGGTGGCTGGCCGCCGCGGTTATGGCGGCCGCCGTCGTCACCATGTTCGTGACGATGTGATTTAGGCTAGCGCCGCGTAGACGCCGCGCCAGAAGTCCTTGTGCAGCCGGGGCGGATCGGGTCCGTCGAACACCCGCTGGGTGAGCAGGATGGCGCTGAGATCCTTGGCCGGGTCGTTGAACCAGGAGGTCCCGAAACCGCCCATCCAGGTGTAGACGCCGACCGGCAACTGGTCGACGTTGGGCTCGACGACCACGCCCATCCCATAGCCGAAGCCGCGGCCGGGCAGCAGGATCTCCTCGCCGCCCTTCATTTGTGCGGGCGTAAGGTGGTTGGTCTGCATCGCCTTCAGCGACGCCCGCGAGATCAGTCGCCGGCCGTCGGGAGCGAGGCCGGTGAACAGGAAGCGCGCCAGCTTCAGATAGTCGTCGGCCGTGCCGACCAGGCCGCTATCGCCCGCGGGGAAGGCCGGGGGCTTCGCGTAGCGGCCGTCGGGTTTGTCGAACAGCACCAGCTTGCCATTCTCCGGGAAGTAGCCGGTGGTGGTGCGGGCGACCTTCTCCGGTGGGATCGAGAAGGCGGTGTCGGTCATGCCGAGCGGCCCGAGGATCCGCTCCTGGAACACCGCCTCCAACGGCTGGCCGGCGGCGCGCGCGACCAGCACGCCCAGCACATTGGCGCCGACCGTGTAGATCCACTGCTCGCCGGGCTGGGCCATCAGCGGGACGGGCTTCAGCTTCTGCATGAAGGCGTCGGGGGTGAGCGGCGAGCTCGGGTCCGGCATGCCGAAGCCCGGGATGTCGGCCACGACCTTCTGGATTGGCAGGTCGGGGTCGAACTGCACGCCCCAGCCCAGGCGGAAGGTCAGCACGTCCTCGACGGTGATCGGGCGCTTGGCCGGGACGGTGTCGTCCACCGACGACTTCAGCGTGCGCAGCACCCGGCGGTCGGCCAGCTCGGGCAGCAGCCGCTCGACCGGTTCGTCGAGGCGCAGCTTGCCGTCTTCGATCAGCATCATGGCGGCGGTTGCGGTGACCGGTTTGGTCATCGAGGCCAGGCGAAAGATGGCGTCGCGGCGCATCGCCGGCGCGCTCGGGTCGAGGGCCATTTTTCCGGACACGATCGCGCGGGTGTCGCCGCCGCGCGCAATCAGCGCCACAAGCCCGGGCGCGGAGCCCTGCGCCACATGGTCGTCGAGCAGGGCCTTGAGGCGCTTTGCGCCATCGTCGGTGAAGCTCATGGCGGAACTCCGTTTCGCAAGCGCTGGACCGGTGGTGAGGGCGAGGGCCGCGCCGGCCATCGCGAGGCGGCGAGTAGGGGCGGGATTCACGCGGCCTCGCGGAAGTCGGCGAGCTGGGCGGCCAGGGCGCGTTCGAACGCCGGCCGACGGCTGCAACGCTCCACGTAAGCCGTCAGACGCGGATCGGTGACGATCGACGGCGCGATGCGCAACACGGTGGCCATCATCAAGTCGCCCGCCGTGAAGCGGTCGCCGTCCAGGTAGGGTTTGTCGCCCAGCGCGGCGGCGAGCCCGCCAAGGCGCCCCTGCGCGAAGGCCAAAGCCCCTTCGCGGCGCAGCTTCGCCCACTCCTCCTCCGCGTAGAAGTAGTCGATCAGCGCGAAGTTCATCACGTGCGGCTCAATCGAGTTCAGAGCTGCGATCAGCCATTGGGTGGCGCGGGCCCGCGCCTTGGCGTCCTTCGGCAGCAGCGCTTCGCTGCGCTCGCCGATGTGCAGCACGATGGCGCCCGTCTCGAAGAGCGTCTCGCCGTCCTCGTCGAGGATCGGCACCTGGCCGAACGGCTGCAAGGCGCGATAGGCGGGCGTGTCCTGGTCGCCCTGCTCGAGCAAGCGCGTGCGGTATGGAAGGCAAGCTTCCTCCAGCGCCCAGCGGACCCGCAGGTCGCGCACCTGCCCGCGGGCGAAGTTGGGGACCCAGGCGAAAGCCGAGACGGTGATCATGCGTCGCACTCCCTGTTGCTGGCCGAAGGACGCAGCGGTTCGGGCCGCGCCGACACCCGTGCGCGGATTTTTCGTCAGCTCATCGGATTGGGCGCGGGCGGCGGGTCGCCGGGCAGGGGGATGAACTCCTTGTCGTCGGCGACCGGCAGCTTCATCCGCCCGGCGCGCCAGTCGGCCTTGGCCTGCTCGAGCCGCTCCTTGCTCGAGGCGACGAAGTTCCATTCGATGAAGCGCTGGCCCACCGGCTCCCCGCCCAGCAGCATCACCATCGCGGCGGTGGTGGCGCGGATCGTCACCGTCTCGCCGGGCGCGAACACCGCCATCTGCCCGTCGTGCAGCGACTGTCCATCGATCTCGACGACGCCGCGGGCGACGTAGGCGGCGCGCTCGGAGTATTCGGCAGGTAGCGCCGCGACGGCGCCCGGCTCCAGCGCCCAGTGCACATAGAACAGCGGCGAGTGCGCCCTGACCGGCGACTTCGCGCCGAACGCCTCGCCGGCGATCAGCCGCTGCTTCAGCCCCTTGTCCTCGTAGGCCGGCAGGTCGGACGCCGAGTGGTGGTCGAAGGAGGGCTCGATCTCCTCCTTTTCCAAGGGCAGGGCTAGCCAGGTCTGGATGCCGTCCATACGCCCGCCGTGCGCCCGTAGCGCTTCGAAGCGCTCGGAGTGGGTGACGCCGCGCCCGGCGGTCATCCAGTTCACCTCGCCGGGCCGGATCGGCTGGGTCGCCCCAGTGGAGTCCCGGTGGGTCATCTCGCCTTCGAACAGATAGGAGAGGGTGGAAAGCCCGATGTGCGGATGCGGCCTGACGTCCACCGAGCGCGGGAAGCCGGCGTCGAATTCGGCCGGACCCATGTGGTCGAAGAAGATGAACGGCCCGACCATGCGTCTGGGCGCATACGGCAGCACGCGCCCGACCTCGAACCCTCCCAGATCCTTGCGCCGTTGGTCGATGACAAGTTCGATCATGAGTAACCGCTCCGCGAAAGGTTCGGGAAGGCAGATGGATACATGCTTCCCTCATCCCCGCGAAGCGGCGAGGGTCAGGGGCGTCCCGGAACCTCTGCGGCCACGGGGCTTTACGTCAACAAGCTCGACTACAAAGGGAGCGGGGGCGTTGAGAATTCTGGGATATTTGCTGGCCGTGGGGATGGTTACCGGGGCCGCGGCCGCCGTCGCCGCCGAGCCTACAGCCTCGAAGACGCCTGCGGCCAAGACGGAGAAAGCGCCGGCCTCATCGTCGTCGCCGCAGCAGCAGCCCAAGGAAGGCCACGGCGCGCGCGACGCGGCCGCCGACATCGTCAGCCAGCCGGTGCGCGACGTCGGCCTCAGCCGCAAGGAGATTCCGCCGCCGCTGGTGCTGGCGAGTGACAACCCTTACGGCCTGACCGGCCTCAAGACCTGCCGGCAGCTCGCCGCCGCGTTGAGCGAGCTGAACGACTCCCTCGGCCCCGATCTCGACGGCGCGGCATATCACGAGAACCGCGCGGCCAAGTTCGCCCAGGCAGGCGGCGCGGCGGTCGTCAATTCGATCATCCCCTTTCGCAGCCTCGTGCGCGAGGTCACCGGCGCGGCGCCGGCCGACCGGCGGATGCGCGCGGCGATCAACGCCGGCTTCGCCCGCCGCGGCTATCTGCGCGGGGTCTATTCCGCCCGTGGCTGCCGGCCGAAACTGTCAGACGCTCGGCCACCCGTCGTCGCAGTTGCCAGCGGCCCGCGGGGCGGCGCCGTCGCCGCCAATCGGGACGGCCCTACTCCTGCGCGCTGACGTAGGCGCTGACCAGGCCGAGCGGCGCGGCCGTCGTGTGCTTGACCGAACGGATGACGATGCGGCTCTCGATGTTCGAGACCAGGCCCAGCGACAGCAACCGGTCGCGCAGGAAGGCGTCGAAGGCGTGCATGTCGCGAGTGACCACCCGCAGCTCGTAGTCGGCAGCGCCGGTGACGGTCGCGGCCTGCACCACCTCGGGCATCCTCGCGATCGCGGCATCGAAGGCGTCCAGGTTCTCCTTGGTCGGCAGGCTGAGCTTGACGGTGCAATAGACTTCGAAGGTCAGCCCCAGCCGCTCGCGATCGAGGATGGTCACCCGCCGCACGATGACGCCCGCATCCTCCAGCCGCTTGATCCGCCGCCAGCAGGGGCTGGACGACAGGCCGACGCGCTCGGCGATCTCGGCCACCGACAAACCGGCGTCGTGCTGAATCAGGTCGAGAATCTTCGCGTCGATCGCATCGAGCGTCTCGGACAATTTTTCCTCCTTCTATGTCCGTAAGGCTGAGACGTTCATGCCCTGGAACCGAAAATGAGGGGCATGCTTTTGGCAAGCAATCGCTACGTACTTATATGATCTTCTAACAGGCCTGGGGAGGGCCGGAAGGAAAGAAATTGCGATGCGGCACTTCGATGTGACGCTCGACGACAAATTCCTCCTAACGGAGGGCCGAGTCTTCATCACCGGCGTGCAGGCCTTGCTGCGCATCCTGCTGGACCAGCACCGGCTCGACGCCGCGGCCGGGCTCCAGACCGCGGGGTTCGTCTCGGGCTACCGGGGATCGCCGCTGGGCGGCCTCGATCAGCAGGCGCACCGCGCCGAGAAGCACCTGAAGGCCGCCGACGTGGTGTTCAAGGAGGGCCTGAACGAGGATCTGGCCGCGACCGCCGTCTGGGGCAGCCAGCAGGCCAATCTGTTCGCGGGGGCGCGCTACGACGGCGTGTTCGGCATGTGGTACGGCAAGGCGCCTGGCGTCGACCGCACCGGCGACGCCTTCCGTCACGCCAACTTTGCCGGCGTCTGGCCCAAGGGCGGGGTGCTAGCGGTGGCCGGCGACGACCACGCCTGCAAGTCCTCGACGCTGCCCTCGCAATCGGAATTCACCTTCCAGGACCTGGAGATGCCGGTGCTGTCGCCGGCGGACGTGCAGGAGGTGCTGGACTACGGCCTGCTAGGCTACGCCTTGTCGCGCTACTCCGGGCTTTGGGTGTCGCTGATCGCGCTAGCCGACACCATGGACTGCGGCATGGCCATCGAGGTCGGAGCGAACCGCCACCGCTTCGTGACGCCGGAGGGCTTCCGCCTGCCGGCGGGCGGCCTGGGCATCCGCCTAAAGGATCAGCCGCTCGACAAGGAACGCCGGCTACGCGGCTACAAGCTGCCGGCGGCGCTGGCCTTCGCCCGCGCCAATCGCATCGACCGCGTGGTCTTGGAAGCCGCGCGGCCGAGGCTCGGCATCGTCTGCCAGGGCCAGGCCTACAAGGACGTGCTTGAGGCGCTTGCGGCCATGGGGCTGTCGGCCGCGCAGGCTGCCGACCTCGGCATCGCCATCTACAAGGTCGGCATGCCGTGGCCGCTGGAGCCCATGGGTCTGCGCGCCTTCGCCGCCGGTCTCGAGACGCTGATGGTGATCGAGCACAAGCGGCCGCTGGTGGAGGGCCAGGCGCGCGCGGCGCTCTACGACCTGCCGGCGCATGCGCGGCCCAGGATCATCGGCAAGACCGACGAACGCGGAAACCCGCTGCTGTCGGACATCGGCGCGCTCTCCATCGCCGAAATCGCGCTCGCCATCTCCGACCGGCTGCCGCCCGGCCCGCACATGGAGCGGGTGCACGACTACCTGGGACGGGTGTCGGCCGCTTCGATGGCCGCGGTGACGCTGGCTTCCGACCAGCAGCGCAAGCCGTTCTTCTGCTCGGGCTGCCCGCACAACACCTCGACCCGCCTGCCGGACGGCTCGCGAGCGCTGGCCGGCATCGGCTGCCACTATATGGCCAGCTTCTCCGACCCGCAGACCGACCTCACCAGCCACATGGGCGGCGAGGGCCTGACGTGGATGGGCGCGGCCCCCTTCACCGAGGAGAAGCACGTCTTCGTCAACCTGGGCGACGGCACCTACACCCACTCCGGCGCGCTGGCGATCCGAGCCTCGATCGCGGCCAAGTCGAACATCACCTACAAGCTGCTCTATAACGACGCGGTCGCGATGACCGGCGGCCAGCCCACCGAGAGCGGTTTCGGCGTGGCCCAAATCACCCGCCAGCTCGCCGCCGAGGGCGTCGTCCGCACGGTGGTCATCGCCGCCGAGCCCGAGCGCTATGCCGGCGTCACCGAGCTGGCGCCCGGCGTCGAAGTCCGGCCGCGCCGCGAGCTGATGAAGACCCAGCGCGAGCTGCGCGAGGTCGAGGGCGTCACGGTGCTGATCTACGATCAGGTCTGCGCCACCGAGAAGCGCCGGCGGCGCAAGCGTGGCGCCATGCCCGCCGCGACCAAACGGGTGATGATCAACCCATTGGTCTGCGAAGGCTGCGGCGACTGCTCGGCCAAATCGCACTGCGTCTCGGTCGAGCCGCTGGAGACCGAGTTCGGCCGCAAACGCACGATCAACCAGTCGAGCTGCAACACCGACTACAGCTGCCTCGAGGGCTTCTGCCCGTCCTTCGTGACGCTGGAAGGGGCGGAGAACGCTCACCGCGCTCACGGCCCGGCGCTGACGGCGGACTCCACGCCTCTGCCCGACTTCGAGCCGCTGGCCGGGGTCAAGAACATCGTCTTCACCGGCGTCGGCGGCACCGGCGTCACCACGGTCGCGCAGATCCTGGCGATGGCGGCCTACGTCGACGGCCGCGCCGCCTCGGTCGTCGACATGACCGGCCTGGCGCAGAAGGGCGGGGCGGTCACCAGCCACGTCCGCATGGGCGAGACCGAGCAGTCGGTGGTCGGCGGCCGCGTGCCCTCGGCCAGCGCGCATGTACTGATCGCCTGCGATCTGCTGGTGGCGGCGGGCGCCGATGCGCTCGCCCTCTACGCCAAGGACCGCACCGTGGCGGTCGGCAACGGCGAGTTCGCGCCCACCGCCGACTTCGTCACCGACCGCGACGCCAGCTTCGACGCCGCGGCCCAGGCCCGCCGCATCGCTGCGGCGGTGAAGTCCTACGACAGCACGCCGGCCCACAGTCTCGCCGAGCGCGAGCTGGGCGACGCCATCTACGCCAACATGATCATGTTGGGCTTCGCCTGGCAGAAGGGCGTGATCCCGGTCTCCAGCCGTGCGCTCTACCGGGCGATCCGGCTGAACGGCGTCGACGCCGAGGCGAACCTTGCGGCCTTCGAGCTCGGCCGCCAGGCGGCCTATGCGCCGCACGAGCAGGCCGAGGCCAGGCGCCCGGTGACGCCCGAGACGATGCCGCTCGAAGAGCTGATCGCCGGCCGTGCTCGCGAGCTGACCGCCTACCAGGACGAAGCCTATGCGCGGCGCTACCTCCACCGGGTTTCGAAGGTGCAGGCGGCGGAGGCTCGCGCCGGCGGATCCGAGGCGTTGGCTCGCGCCGTGGCGGTCAACCTCTACAAGCTGATGGCCTACAAGGACGAATACGAAGTCGCCCGGCTCTATTCGGACGGACGCTTCGCCGGCGTCCGCAACGAGACCTTCAACGGCGGAGCGGCCAAGGTGCTGCTCAGCCCGCCGCTCCTGGCGCCCAAGGACCCCGAGGGCCGGCCGCGCAAGATCGCCTTCGGCGGTTGGATGCTGAAGTGGGGTTTCCCGGCGATCGCCAAGCTGAAGGGGTTGCGTGGCTCGCCGCTCGACCCGTTCGGCCATACCGCCGAGCGCCGGGAGGAGCGGGGCCTGCTCGCCGAGTACCAAGGCGACGTCGATCGCCTCGTCGCCGAGTTGACGCCAGAGCGCCTGGCGCTGGCCGTCAAGATCGCAGCCGTGCCGCAGCAGATCCGCGGCTTTGGCCATGTGAAGGCCGCGGCCATCGGCCCGGCGAAGTCCGAGCGGGAAAGACTCTGGGCCGAGTGGGAGAGGGCCGAGGTGTTGGTGGAGGCGTAGGTCCGCGGCGCCCCGCCATCGTGCTTTACAGGCGGAGACCCGCTGGCAAGTATCCAGCGCAAAGACAGATCGGGGCAGGGACCATGGGCCAGCGCGACATGACGAAGGGGGCCATGCCCCTGGTGATGACGGAGTTCGCCGACTTCAAGCATCGCTGTCTGACGAGCGTCTTCCCGCGGAACACCGGCTACATGTGGCCGGAAGTCACCTTCCGTGACCTGCCGCAGACGAACGCGATCCTTTGGGGCACGGCCTACGACGCCAACGGCGACATCTTCTCGTTCGTTCGCGAGATGCCGCCGCGCGGGGCCTTCGCGCTGAGCTTGTCGAGCAACCGCGGCGGCGACAGCATCCGCCCGCTGGCGGAGGGCGCGGCCGCCTATCGCGGCAATGTGGAGGTGGCGACGACGCCGGACGGCCTGCGCTGGAGAAGCCTCGACTACCTCGCCCTGTCGAAGCCGTCCCTCAGTGTCGAGATCGCCGGCGACAAGCTTCGCTGGTCGGAGGACGGCATCCTCGACTTCGAGGCGACGCTGACGCCCCATGCCATCCAGTGGTTCGATCCCATGCCCAAGCCGCAGCAAGGCATGGCCTACGTCTTCCAGTTCGCCCGCTTCCACGGGACCCTCCTCGGCCAGCAGGTCGATGGCTGGATGGGCTATGATTTTCAGTACGGATCGCCGGGCATGACGATGCTGGAATCGCCGCTCTGGCGGCGAGGAGAGGCGCCCGGCGTGAACGTGTCGTATCCGGCCTTTTGCAACGAATACGAGGACGGTTCCTACGAGTGCGGGACGATCGGGGTGGGGCTGGAGGACTGGGGCTTCGCGGCGATCTTCGACGGCAAGGGCGAGGTGCTGCGCGGCCGCTGCCTGGACTTCGAAGTCGAGCTGCCTCCGAACCGCATGCCCACGCGGATGGTCTACAAGCTCTGGGACGATGTCTCCGGCAAGGTCGAAGACTGGATCTGGACGCTGCATCCAAGGGGGGAGATGCGAAGCGACCATAAACCCGCGCACATGCACGACTCCTACTTCGCCGAAGGTGTCTTCATGCGCGCGGGCGAAACCCGGAAGCTCAAGCGCGTCCTCGGCTGGCCCGACTTTCACGCTGATGGCCGCTACGACCTTTACAAGGCGGGGTCTCGGGGCTAGGCGCCCGCCGACCGCCATTTCCGAAAGCCGGCGACTAGTACGTCTGCCAGATCGCTACGGTCTCATCGAACCTGCCGGCGCGGGCGTGCTGTTTGCGGACGAAAAGGTAGAGCCGTCCGCCGTCGCCCCATTTCATGCCGAGCGTTTGGTCCGTGCCGACTTGGAGCATGAGCCGCCAAGTCCGTGAGGCTCGGCGGATCGCGGGCGGAATCTCCGCTTCGTAGTCGATGGGGAGTCGTCGGGCGAGAAGCTCGCACTCGAGACCCATCTTGCTGGTCTGGATCTCGCATAAGTGAGGGCTCAGGGCGTAATCGCGATCGCTGGCCTGAGCGAGGCGTCGGGAACGGCTCGGCCGTTCGAGGGTTCTTCAGCGCTGACAAAAACGAGAACGGAGACCCTTCCATGCAGGTCAGCGAAGTGATGACCGCCCAGGTTTCGACGGCCACACCCCGCACCACCATCAAGGAGGTCGCCCAAACCATGGCGCAGGTCGAAAGCGGCGCCGTGCCGGTTGTCGACGACGGCAAGGTCGTGGGCCTTGTCACCGACCGCGACATCGTTCTGCGTGTGGTGGCCGAGGGCAAGGGCTTGGACACGCCCGTCTCGGAGGTCATGACCGAAGGCGTGGAAACCTGCGGCGAGGGCGACAACGTCGCCGACGCCACAGGCAAGATGAGCTCGAAGCAGATCCGCCGACTGGTGGTCCTGAACGAGAGCGGCAATCTCGCCGGCATCCTGTCGCTCGGCGACGTGGCGATCGACTATGGCGCCAAGGCCGTCGGCAAGACGCTCAGCGACATCTCCGAGAACACGCCCGCGGCCCACTGAGTTCAGCGACGCCTGGCGCGAGCTTCGCGCCAGGCGTCGCCGCTAGCAGTCCTCGCCCTCTGCGCCGTCCACCGCGCGGGCGACCAGATCGCGCCAGGTCGGATCGGTGTCGTCGAGCAGGTCGACGTCGTCCAGCAGGGCCACGGCGGATGCTCCGTCGGGCAGGATGAGGCCGAGCACCTCCATGGTCTCGCCTTCGGCACTGACGTGAGTTTCGGCCTGCATCGCAACTGCGGCCTGCTCGCCATCTTCCTCCCACCAGATCACCGGTTGCGGAAGCGCCATGTCCAGCGGGCGTGCGTCCATCGTATCGGCCAGGGCGAACACCGCCCTACCCGCCTGGACGTCGTCCAGCGTCGCCACCGCGCCGGTGAAAGCCTTCACTCGCGACCAGTCGTCGACATCGAAGCCGCCGCCGTCCGCCTCATTGTCATCGTCGCTCATGCCGTTCGCATGTCGCGTTTCCTCAGGCGAGGCAACTGACGAAAAAGCTGGCGCGTCGCGCGCGGCGATTCCGCCTGACCGGCCGTCACCCGTCGTCCTATAGGTAGGCCATGCCGCCGATCGAGAGCGGAGGGGAGGACACATGAGTGAGGCAGCCTCAGCGCCTGGCGGCGCCGTCGATGCGGCGCTGCTGAAGGAGGCTCAGACGGCGCTGAAGGTCGGGCTGAACTCCTACCGGCACAGCGACGCCCACATCTGGGCGGAGATCATCGAGCACGCTATCGATGATCCGGAGCTCCTGGCCATCGCCGCGCGGGGCAAGGCGCCGCCATACATGTTCATGCTGGTCGCCGCCGCCTATCTCGCCGCCGACGCGCCGGACGAGCCGCTGGCGCGCTACATGCCGATCGATGCGCGCGAGCCGGGACCCGCGGACGGGGTCTTCCCAGTGTTCCGCGAGTTCGTGCTGCGCCGGAAGCATGACATCCTCGACATCATCTCGACCCGCACCGTGCAAAGCACGGCCGTGGAGCGCGCGGGTTACGTCCTGCCGCTGCTGGACTATGTGGCCGACCTCGCGGGCGAGCCGCTGAACCTGATCGAGATCGGCTGCAGCGCCGGCCTGCTGACCATGTTCGACCGCTACCTCTATGATTACGGCGAGCATGGCCGCGTCGGGGATGAGGCTTCGACCGTCGTCGTGCCGCACCGGCTGATCGGCGACAAGGCGCGGTCGCCGCGGCGAATCCCACAGATCGCCGAGCGGGTGGGCATCGACCTGCGGACCATCGACGCCAAGTCGGACGACGAGCGGCGCTGGCTGCTGGCCCAAGTCTATCCGGAGTCCTCGCAGTCGCGCGCCCGCATCGCCGCCGCGCTCGACGTCGTGGCCCGCTCCGACCTTCGCACAGTGGAGGGGGACGCCACCGCCGTGCTGCCGAGCCTGCTGCAGGAGATGCAGGGTCCGCTCTGCGTGCTGCACTCGGCCTGCGTCTACTATTTCAGTCGCGAGGCTCAGGATCTGCTGGACCGGCATCTACGCGAGGCGAGCCGCGGGCGGGTCATCCATCGGATCGGCGTGGAAACGCCTACGGATTCTGCGGGCGAAACCAGCAATCTGACCAGCGCCCGCGTCGACTTCCACGCCACGCACACGGTCTACGAGAACGGCGAGGCCCGCGGTCAGGTGGTCGCCATCTGCCAGATCTATGGGGCCTGGATGGAATGGCTGGTGTAGGCCGCCGCCCGTGCGGGTGCGCCGCTTGGTCTCCAGGCGGTGCGCATTAACGGCTTCACCATGGCCGCGAAGGCAGAATTTCGATTCTGGAGTTCGAGTTCGATGTGTAGCCGCCCCAACATGCCGCAATGCGCTACGACCTGTGGGCCGGGACAATGACGCTCTCGCCGGACTTCGAAACGTTCTTCGCAGTGTCCCTGGACCTGCTGGTCATCCGCGACGCCGACTTCAATATCGTCAAGGTCAACCAGGCCTGGGAGCGGGTGCTGGGCCATAGTTTGGACGAGATCGAGGGCCGGCCGATGCTCTCGTTCATCCATCCCGACGACGTCGCGGCCAGCCATTCGCAGATGCAGCGGGTCAAGGCCGACAAGGACGTCAAGGGCTTCATCAACCGCTACCGTTGCAAAGACGGGTCATACAGGCACCTGGAGTGGCGGGCTCACCAGGAAGGCGGCTTGGTCTACGGGGTCGCCCGCGACGTCACTCAGAGGCTCGCCATCGAAGCGGAGATGGCCGAGGCCCGCGCGGAGGCGGAGGCCGCCAACAGGGCCAAGAGCGAGTTCCTGGCGAACATGAGCCATGAGATCCGAACGCCCTTGAATGGGGTGATCGGAGTCGCCAGCGCGCTGGCGCTGACCGAGCTCTCGCCGCAGCAGCGCGAGATGGTCGAGCTCGTCCTGACCTCGGGCCAGACGCTCGAGCGCGTGGTGTCGGACGTGCTCGACTTCTCGAAGATCGAGGCGGGGCGCCTCGAGCTGGAGGCGCATCCCTTCGATCTGCGGCCGCAGCTCGGCGGTCTGCTGGACCTGTTCAGGGGTAGAGCGGAGGAAAAGGATCTGACCTTTTCCGTGACCTACGGCGAGGGCGCCGGCGGCTGGTTTCTGGGCGACGTCGTGCGCATCAAGCAGGTGCTGGGCAACCTCGTCGCCAACGCCATCAAGTTCACCGCCCAGGGTGAAGTTCAGGTCGTCGTCGATATTCACGATCTCGAACGCTGCGACGGCGCAGGGCTCACCCTGACGGTGCGGGATACCGGGATCGGCTTCGACGAAGCGGTCGCGGCCAAGTTGTTCCAGCGATTCAGCCAAGCCGATGGTTCGATCACCCGCCGCTTTGGGGGAACCGGCCTCGGGCTGTCGATCTGTCAGGCCCTGGTCGACATCATGCGCGGCGAGATCGAGGTCGCCTCCGCGCCCGGCCAGGGCAGCGAGTTTCGGGTGACGCTTCCTCTGTCGCGGAGCGAGAGCGCTCGCCATGCGGCGGATGCGGCCGCGATCGATGGCGTCGCCGGGCGCGCCGCTCAGGGCATGGGCGACGGCGGCGCTCTCCGCGTGCTACTGGCCGAGGACCACATCGTCAACCAGCGGGTCGTCGAGCTGATCCTAGGCCCAGTCGGCGTGGAACTGACGAAGGTTGAAACCGGCGAAGAGGCGGTTCGCGCCTACATGGCCGACGAATTCGCCCTGGTCCTGATGGACATGCAGATGCCGGGGATGGACGGCCTTGCGGCCACGCGCGCGATCCGGGCGTACGAAGCCGCGCAGCTGCGCCGTTCGCGCACCCCGATCATCATGCTGAGCGCCAACGCCATGCGCCAGCACAGCGACGAGGCGATCGCCGCCGGGGCAGATCTGCATCTGGCCAAGCCCGTGACGCCGGCCAGCCTGCTTGGCGCGGTCTCTACCGTGCTGACCGCGTCTGCCGCCGCCTGAACGGAAGGCGCCGCGGACGGGTTCGCCGGGCGCCCCGGTTACGCATGTTCCTTCATCCTTGGTGAACTCAGGCATGCGGTAATCGCGACCGGGGTGCGTTGGACACACGCGCATGAACTCTGTTCTGGCCCTCGGCCGCGACTTCGCTGCAGCGTTCAGCTCGCAGCAGATGATGATCCTAATCTCCAGCGCCGTCGCGGGCCTGATTGCGATGATCTCCGCCGGCCGGAAATCCTAGACGCCGATCACGGGCAGCGAGCCGACGCCGCAAACGCGGCTCGCTAGAGGTGGTGCGTGCAGAACGCCACCAGCAGGATGATCGGGATGGGGACGCCAATCAGCCAAAGAAAGACGGAACGCATCTGAGCTTCTCCGAGCCGCTCCAGGTGAGGGAGCTTGGCAACGCTCGATTTGGCGCTGGCGTTCCGCAGGCGCGCCGGCGTCATCCCAGCTGAATTGCGGCAGGGTGACACGACGGTCGATCAGGCCGCCAGTCGCGCGGCCGCCTGGCGGGCCAGCGGCTTGGCGGCTGCACGCTCGGCGAGCAAGGCGGCGACCAGGGCGTCTTGACCATTACCCGCCAGAAGCTGCTCGACCTCGCCTACGACAGCTTGATCCGCAAAGGCTTCGCCGCCACCTCCATCGAGGAACTGGTCGAGGCGGCCGGCATCACCAAGAGCGGCTTCTTCTATCACTTCAAGGACAAGCGCGACTGGCCCGCGCGCTGACCGAGCGTCACGCCGACGAGGATGCCGAGTTTCTGGGCGGCATGATCACCCGCGCCCGCGAGCTCAGCGACGATCCGCTGCACAGCTTCCTGATTTTCCTCAAGCTCTACGCTGAGGCCATGGAAGAGCTGGTGGACCTGCACCCCGGCTGTTTCGTCGCCACCGTCAGCTTCCAGGACCAGGTGTTCGACAAGGAGGTTCGCCGCTTGAACAACGCCACGGCGCTCGCCTGGCGCAAGACCTTCATCACCTGGCTGGAGGAGATCGCCGCGGTCCATCCGCCGCGCGGCCAGCTGCAGGCCGCCGACCTCGCCGACGCCATCCTGGCCTTCACCTATGGCGGCATGACGCTGGACAAGGCGCTGCAGGACAACGGCGCCATCGCCCGCCAGGCTATGCTGTTCCGCGAGACCGTGCGCCTGCACTTTCAGCCGCACTGACGCCCGACGAACCGGAGGCAGTTGTTTAGCCGCATCCTCGCGCGTTACCCCTAGCGGATGACCGGATTCGACTTCGACGCGGTGGTGGTGGGGGCAGGGGCAGTCGGGCTCGCCTGCGGCTATGCGCTGGGCAAGCGCGGGCTGCAGGTCGCGGTGCTGGAGAAGGAGAACGCAATCGGCCAGGGCGTTTCCTCGCGCAATTCCGAGGTCGTGCACGGCGGGCTCTACTATCCGAGCGGATCGCTGCGGGCGCGCCTCTGCGTCGCCGGGCGGCGGGCGCTCTATCCCTTTCTCGAAGCGCACAACGTCGCCTACGACCGCTGCGGCAAGCTGGTGGTGGCGACCAACGCCGAAGAAGTCCCCAGACTCGACGCCATCCTGAAGCAGGCGCAGGTCAACGACGTCGAGGGCATGCAGCGGCTGACTAAGGCGGAGGCGCTGGCGCTGGAGCCGGAACTCGCCTGCGAGGGCGCGCTGCTGTCGCCGGAGAGCGGCGTCTTCGACAGCCACGGCTATATGGTGGCGCTGCAGGGCGAGATCGAGGCCTGCAGCGGCGCGGTGGTGGTGAACGCGCCCTTTGAAGGCGCCACGCCGCTTCGCGGCGGTGGGTTCGAAGTCCGCGCGGGCGGGGCCGAGCCGGTCAAGCTCGCCTGCCGCTACCTAGTCACCGCGCCTGGGCTGTCGGCGCAAGGCGTGGCGGGTGCAATCGACGGCTTCCCGCCGGCGATGATCCCCAAGGCGCACTTCGGCAAGGGCATGTATTTCAGGCTGATCGGCAAGGCGCCCTTCGCCCGGCTGATCTATCCGCCGCCCATCCCGGGCGCGCTCGGCACCCATTATCGCCGAGACCTCGGTGGGCAGGGCGTGTTCGGCCCCGACCTGCACTATGTCGACCGTCCCGATTACACCGTCGACGCCTCGGCGGAGGGCGACTTCTACACCGCGGTGCGCAAGTTCTGGCCGGGCGTCCCCGAGGGCGCGCTGTCTGCCGACTACGCCGGGATCCGCCCGAAGATCCACGGCCCCGGCGAGCCGCAGCCGGACTTCCGCATCGACGGCCGCGAAGCGCACGGGATCGGCGGACTGGTCGCCCTGTTCGGCATCGAAAGCCCCGGCCTCACCTCATCCCTGGCGATCGGCGACGAGGTGGCGGAGAAGCTGAGAGTTTAGGTCCCCGCCGCCCGCTCGAGCGCGTCCTGCGGCGACGCGCCTTCCAGGTGGATCAGCGACCAGACGGCGAAGAACAGTAGCGGCCAGCCGGCGCCGGTCGCGAACGCCGCCCGAACCGCCTCGGCGCTGCGCAGAGTCCGCACCGCTTCGACCTGCGCCACTCGTTCGGCGATCTCGGTGGCGCGGGGTGCGATCCACGACGCTACGGGAACCGTGAAGCCCTGTTTGCGCGCCCAGGGATCGGCGGCCGGGCAGGCGCGTTCCAGCCATTTGCGCAGCAGCCATTTGCCGTAGCGGCCGCGCACCTTGAAGCGGTCGGCGAGCGGGTAGGCGAACGCCGCCACCGCAGGGTCGAGGAAGGGCGTGCGGCCCTCCATCCCATGCGCCATCAGGCAGCGGTCGAGCTTAAGCAGCAGGTCGTTGGGCAGCCAGGTGGCGACGTCGGCCCATTGCGCCGCCTTCAAGCCGGTGACGCCTTGGGGCGCCTTGGCCGCTCCGCGCCAGCGGGCGAGCGCGCCGTCATCGTCCGGCCGCGGCTCGGCCGGACGGCCACCCAGCCAGCGCGGGCGCAAAGCACGGCGATAGCGGCCGTAGCCGCCGAGCAGCTCGTCGCCGCCTTCGCCGGTCAGCACCACGGTCAGCGTATCCTTCGCCGCTTCCGCCAGCTTGTAGGTCGGCAGCGTCGCGTAGTCGGCGGTCGGGTCGTCGAGCGCCCAGGCGACCTGCGGCAGGATCCGCCAGAAGTCTTCCTCGCCGAACCGCGTCTCGCGCCAGTCGAGGTTCAGCGCCCGGGCCACCCGCTCGGCCTGCGCCCGCTCGTCGGCGGCGCCCGGCGCATCGAACCCGCAGGTGAAGGCGGTCACCGGCCGTGTGTTCAGCCGCGCCATCAGCGTGGCGATCGTCGCAGAGTCGATCCCGCCCGACAGGAATAGGCCGTAGGGCACGTCCGAGCGCTGATGCACCCGTACGCTGTCTTCCAGCACCGCGTCGAGGCGGTCGAGGAGAGAATGCTCCCCCTCGGGGGGAGCTGTCGCGGAGCGGCTGAGGGGGCTTCCGCTCAGAAAGCCGTTGCGGCCGCCATCGGCATTTGAGTGGAATCCCCCCGCGACCCTGCGGGCCATCTCCCCCTGCGGAGGAGGATCGAGCGCCGCCCGGCGCCAGCCGCCGACGATCTTGCCATCCGCCACCTCCAGCACCTCGCCGGGGGCGAGGCGGCGGACGCCTTCGAAGATCGTCTCCTCGCCGACGGTGTAGCTGAAGCCCAGCAGTTCGCGCGCGGCGTCATCGCGCAGCTTCGGTTTCGCAAGGCCCGCCGCGAAGAAGGCCCGGGGCTCGGAGGCGAAGGCCAGGCCGCGGTCGTGCTGCAGCAGGTAGAGCGGCTTGATGCCCAACGGATCGCGCGCCAACCAGGCGCGGCCTTGGCCTTCCATGAGGCAGAACGCGTACATCCCGCGCAGCCGGTCGAACGCTGCGACCCCTTCCTGCGCGAACAGGTGCAGCAGCGGCTCGAAGTCCGAACCGGTGGCGAGCTTGCCCTCCAACTGGAAGTCGCGGGTGAGCTCGACGTAGTTGTAGATCTCGCCGTTGCCGATCACGGTCAGGCCGCCGGCGTGCAGCGGTTGCCAGCCCCCCTCCAGGTCGATGATCGAAAGCCGCGCGTGCGCCAGCGCCGCCTGGCCGGTTACCTCCAGCCTGACCCCGTCGGGGCCGCGGTGCGCGATCGCCCCGACCATCGCTGCGGTGCGCGCCTTTTCGGCCTCGCCGGGGGCGGGGGCCAGCTCGCCCGCGATGCCGCACATCAGATCGCCCCGTAGTCGCGAAACAGCGTCGCCCACTGGGCGACTACGGCGGCCTCGGAGAACTCCAGCTCCACACGCTTCTTGCCGCGCCGCATGATGCGGTCGCGCAACGCCTTGTCGGCGAGGAGGTGGCGCACGCACTCGGCCAGAGCATCGGCGTCGTCGACGGGCGCCAGCAGGCCGTCCTTGCCGGGTTCGATCAGGGCCTTGGGTCCCTGGCTCTCGGCGGCCACCACCGGCAGCCCGTGCGCCCAGGCCTGGATCACCACATTGCCGAGCGGCTCGTAGCGCGAAGGGAAGACGCAGAGGTCGGCGGCGCGGTACAGCGCGGAAGGGTCGTCGCGCCAGCCCAGGAACCGCACGCGGCCGTCGACACCCAGCGCCGTCGCCATCGCCTTCAACCGGGCCTCCTCAGGGCCGGAGCCGGCGATCCACAGCCAGGCCTCGGGAATCTGGGTCAGCGCCTGCAGGGCGATGTCGTGCGCCTTGGCCTCGTGCAGCCGGCCCATGGCCAGCAACAGCGGGACGCCGTCGGGCGTGGCGAGGCTCGCGCGCGCCACGGGCGCGGCGTCCGAAGGCGCGCCGGCGAAGTTGGGGATCACGCGGACCCGGCCGGCGGGCCAGCCCTGGCTTACGATCCACTCGGCGATGTCCTCGGTGTTGGCCACCAGCTCGTCGAAGCCTGCGTAGTATTTGAGGTTGTAGTAGCCGCCCAGGCGGCCGATCCGCCTCCACGGACCCTTGGGCGTGTGACGGGCGGCGCGGTTCATCCATGCGAGCGCCAGCTTGGCTCCGTTCAGCCGCGCATAGCCCGCCGCCGCAGTTCGCGTGAAGATGTCGAGCGGGCCGCCGAACGGCAGCACCTTGACCGGCACGCCGGCGGCCTGCAGCGCCGCCGCGCGGTCGGCGTGCCGACGCAGCGCCGCGGCCTGCGGCGTTCCAGCCCGGGCCAGCGCCAGGACCAGGTCCACGAAATAGGTCTCCGCCCCGCCGTCGCCGGACGTGCCCAGGAGGTGCAGCACGCTCATGAGAGCGCGCACCCTAGCTTCTCCGACGCCCGCGCCCAAGCCGCTTGAAGCGGCGAAGGACTGCCCCTATAAACCGCGCCTCTCGCGAGACCCACGGCTGGGTAGCTCAGATGGTTAGAGCGGTGGATTCATAACCCACAGGTCGGCGGTTCGATCCCGCCCCCAGCTACCACTCGAAACCGAACACCCGCCCCAGTCGGCAGGGTGTGCTTGTGAGCTACCGCAGCTCAAAGCCTTTGAGATAATTCTGCTAATTCTCGTAGATCATCTCGATTCCACGCGCTCTAAGCGGGCGGTCGAAGGTTTCGTCGGCCCGATCGATATCGCCGAGGCTGTGCTGTTCTTCTGCAAGGCGTAGGCGTCGTAGAGTACGGGCCAGCCCCTGCGGGCGGGCGGCCGATCTTGAGCCGGAACACCGGACCTTACGGTACGCGCATCGCTTCGCTAGAGTCGGGTGAGCCTTTGAAGGGTGCAGACACCATGGTCGTGCGACGCCTCGAACACTGTAACATCCGGACGACGAAGTACGCCGAGACGGTGAAGTTCTACGATGATCTGCTGGGCATGAAGGTGAGGCGCGCGCCGATGGCGCCGGCCGATCTCCCGCCCACCTGGATCTACGACGACTCCGGCGTGGCGGCGATCCACCTGACGCCGGTCGACCCCAACGACGTGCTCGGCTCCTACGCCAGGATCGGCCGCTACCGGGGCGGCGACCCCAACCCTGCGTTCGAAGGCAGCGGCGCCATCGACCACATCGCCTTCGAGTGCGAGGGCATCGACGGCATCAAGGCGCGCCTCGAGGCGATGAAGCTCGAATTCGTGGAGAACGCCTTCCCGAGCGCCGGCCTGCGCCAGCTGTTCGTGCAGGATCCAAACGGCGTCACGCTCGAACTGAACTTCCGCTGAGCGCCGCCATGTTGAACCGCCAATGGGTGCTGGCGCGCCGGCCGACCGGTCATATCTGCCCCGACGATTTCGCCTACCAGGAGGAGGCGTTCGAGCCTGCGCCGCTGAAGCCCGGCGAGATCCTGTTGAAGAGCCGCGTGTTCCGCTTCGCGCCGGCGATGCGGACCTGGATCAAGGCCACCAGCCAGTTCGTGCCGCCGATGCCGCTGGACCGTCCGGTGACCGGGAGCTGTTCAGCCGAAGTGCTGGCCTCGGAGAACCCCGCCTACCCGGTGGGCGCGATCGTTTCGGCGATGATCGGCTGGCAGGACTATGCGGTGGTGGATCCCGCTAAGTTGCGCACGCCGCCGCGGATCAAGCCGGCCGGCGTCTCGATCGAAGACTTCGAAAGCCTGCTGGGCGGCAACAGCCTCACGGCCTACTTCGGCCTCCTCAGGATCGGCGAGCCCAACCCCGGCGAGACCGTGCTGGTCTCCGGCGCGGCCGGCTCGACCGGCGCGATGGCCGCGCAAATCGGCAAGATCGTCGGCTGCAAGGTGGTCGGGATCGCCGGCGGCCGGGACAAGTGCGATTGGCTCGTCGAGGCGTGCGGGCTCGACGCGGCGATCGACTACAAGGCGGAGAATGTCGAACGCCGGCTGGGCGAGCTCTGTCCGGAAGGTGTGAACGTCTTCTTCGACAACGTCGGCGGGGCGATCCTGGACGCCGCCATCGAGCACATGGCGCCGTTCGGCCGGGTGGCCCTGTGCGGTCAGATCGGCAGCTACGACGAGGGCGACGCGCTCGCGGCCGGGCCGCGCAACATGATGCGGGTGATCTACTGGCGGCTGAAGCTGCAGGGATTCCTGATGTTCGACTTCGCCGCCGAGACGGCGCAGGCCGAAGCCGACCTGCGGCGCTGGTCGGAGGAAGGGCGGCTGATGCACAAGGTCGACCTGCACCACGGCTTCGACCAGTTGCCCGCCACCTTCATGCGGCTGTTCGACGGCTCGAACTTCGGCACCCTGCTGCTGACCAACGACTGATCGCCCCGCTGTACGGTTGATCTGCATTCCCCCGCAGGGGACAATGCTAGGCAGTTCAATAAGAAGTCGGGAGGCGAGGGTGGAGCGTTCCTACACGGACTTGGGTTGGCTCGCGGATGAGACCGAGATCAAGGTGGAGATCCTGGAGCCGGGGTTCGAGCTGCGCACCATCATCCCGCCGGCGACCACGCTCTACGACTGCCAGCTCAACTGGGTGGAGGACGACGGCTCGGTCGTTCTCACCGACATCGGCGGGCAGGGCGAGCCCGGCTGGAATCCGAAGAAGGGCCACGGCTCGGTGTTCAAGCTGCATCCGGACAACCGCATCGAGCAAATCGTGCCCTACGGGAACACCGGGCGGGCGATGATCATGAGCTCGATCAAGTCGCCCTCCAACTTCGGCGAATACTCCAACGCGATCTTCCCGCTCGGCCAGCTCCGCCCGGGGCGTGACGGCGCGCACAACACCCACGCGCTCTACTGGGTGCCGCCCGGCGCGAGCTGGGTGGAGCACTACGTGGTGATCCCCGACTCCGGCTCGCTGAACGGCGGCAAGTCGGGGGCGCTGGTGGGGCCGGGCTTCGGCGCGCCGGGCACGCCGGAAGACGGCTATCTGTTCGTCACCTCGATGTACAACTGCACCATGTACAAGGTCACCTCCACGCGGCGGATCTGGCCCTACATCGTCGGCGACCCCGCCCATTGCGGCACGCAGTTCATGCCGAGGCGGCTGTATCGCGCGCCGGAGAGCTGGGGGAAGCTGGCCGGCGAGCTGATCTGCGAGGGCGTGGCCAACCACACCTTCCGCACCCCGGCGCCGATGCCCGGCGAGGCGCGCCTGGTCGAGCGGCCGATCTTCTTCCGCGTGCAGGACAACGGCGAGGGCCGCGAGGCCACGCTGAGCGAGATCGACGCCACGGGCCTGCAGCCGGTGCGCGAGGAGGAGGGGCCTGGCCTGGTGGAGACCTACGACCGGCCGATGCTGGCGCCCGAGGGCTTCGGGCCGTTCGGCGGCCAGCGCTTCTTCGTCGACCTCGGCTCGGTCAACCTGATGCAGACCACTATGATGCCGGACGGCGCGCTGCCCTATGACTCGGTGCTCTACCGGATCGACAAGGACGGCCAGCGCCACGTGTTCGCCCGCAACCTGCAGGGCGGCCACCCGATGATCATGTTCCAGGGCAAACGGCTGATCATCAGCTGGATCGGCAAGAGCTATTCGACCGGCGACTTCCACTATCCGGACGGCTCGCTGCACGAGATTGTCTACACCGGCTGACGCGGCCGGCCGGGCGGCGGGTCAGAGACCGGCCCGCCGCGGCCGGCCGCAAGAACACGAAGAGAGGGAGGTAAAGCGTGAGACTCACAGCGGAAGATCGGGCGTCGATGATGGATGTGCTGTCGCGCTACTGCCACCTGATCGACGAGGGCGAGCCGGCGCGGCTCGCCGACGAAGTGTTCGCCTCCGACGCCGAACTGGACTACGGCGCGGCCCCCGTCGTGGGCGCGGACGCGATCCGCGCCTTCTTCTCCCGCTCGAGCAGCGACGGCTCGGCCCACTTCGTCAGCACCTTCGCGGTTCGCAGCGAAGCCGAGGAGGTGAGGACCACCTGCTACTACCAGGGCTGGGTCTGGAGCAAGGACACCGCTGTGTTCGGCCCGCTGCGCCCGGTCGACCTGGTCACCGTGGGCGCCTACGACGACGCCTGGACAAAGACGCCGCAAGGCTGGCGCATCCGACATCGGCGCCTGCGGCCGCTGGGGCCGGGGCCGGTCGGTCTCGGCAGGCCGCCGCAGCAGCTCGCCGACATGCTCGCGGAACGCGCCCGTCGCGCCGCCGAAGCGAAGGCCTGAACTGCGGGAAATTTATCAGCGAACGGAAAGCGGGGGGTTGTCGTGGGATTGAGCTTCGGATGCGGCGTCGGCGGCACCACCGACGATCTTCGCGTTTGCGTCGCGCACGCCAAGGCGGCCGAGGCCGCCGGCCTGGACAGCGTCGGCTACGGCGACACCCAGGTCATCTACCGAGACTTTGTCAGCGTGCTCACCGGGGTCGCGCTGGAAACCAGCCGGATCGACATGGGGCCGACCGTGACGAACCCGCTCACCCGCAGCCCGGTGGTGCTCGCCAACGCCATGGCGACCATCGACGAGGTGTCCGGCGGCCGCGCGTACACGGCGATCGGCCTGGGCGCCAGCGCCACCGCCAACGCCGGCATGGACCGCGCCAAGCCCAGTCAGCTCGCACAGGCCGTGCACACCTATCGCTCGGCGTTCCGCGACGCGCCCGGACCGAAGAGCAAGACGGCGCCCGACACCAGCGTGATCTCGATCAAGTGGGCCCGCCGCGAGCCCCCGGTGGTGGTGCACGCCTCCGGTCCGCTCGGCCGCCGTGTGGCCGCCGAGCACGGCGACGCCCTGCTGGTGCGTCTGGGCGATGCCGATTGGAGCGAGCTTCCGGACCTGTTCGCCCAGACCCGCCAGATGCACGCCGAGGGGCCGCGCGCGGAGCTGCCCTTCAAGATCTGGGTGTTCGCACCCATGGCTCTGGGAGAAGTCGATCCGGCCAGCGCCCTTGCCGGCATCATCTCCGCCCGCGCCAAGACGCTGAAGCCCGAGACCTGTCCCGCGGAGCTGATCGACGCGGTGCGCGCGTACCATGAAGAGTACGACTACAAGTATCACGCCTCGGTGGCCGAGCCGCGGAACCTCGAGCTGATGGATCGGCTCGGCCTGACCCCGTACATGAACGGCCGCTTCAGCCTGTCTGGCGCGCGGGAGAAGCTGCTGGAGCAGTTCGCATCGCTGGAGCGGGCCGGCGCCGACCGTCTGCTGCTGTCCGGCGTCGACGACATCGGCGCGTTCAAGCCGCTGATCCACGCCTACAGGTTAGGCGTGCAGTAGGGCGGCGAGGTTGGGCGCGTCGGCGAGCGACCGCAGCACGTCGTTGAGGTGCGTGCAGCCCTCGGTGTGCGACAGGTCCTCGATCACCCGCCGCCGAAACTCGGCGACGGGCTGACCGAGCATCTTCGCGGCCTTGAGCGAGGCCCCGGGGCATTCGGGGAAGGGCAGTATCAGCGGCTGCACTTCGAGCGTTCGCAGTTCCGTCGTATCCGCGTCGAACGCGGCGAACACCCGGTACTCGTGCACCGCGACGCGTGCGCCGTCCGGGGTCGAGCCGCTATCCTGGAAACCCGCATCGACGCGCAACAGGTCGCCGTCGGCCCAGAGGTCGATGCGGCGGGCGCGGCGGGTCGAGGGGCCGGGGAAGGTCGACATCTCGTGCCAGCCCTGCAAATCGTCGGGGTTCTGCAGTGGCGCGACCTCGGTGCGGTCGAACGTGCGGTTCTGGTCCGGCGGCCGCGCGGCGTCGAACACTGCGAACGCGCTCGAGCCTTCGGCCCACCCCGTGCATACGTCGAGCATGCGCCGCGCGCGTTCTTCGCCCTCGATCGCACGCTTGAGGCGCACCAGCTCCGGGCGCCACTGCGGCCAGATCCACTCGCAAACCAGGCTGGCGCCGGCGAAGTCGTCGATCATCTGATAGACCGGAGCGCCGCGGACGTCGCCCATCGCCCGGCCCAGCGCTTCGCGGCTCGCGCCGCCGGCGCGCACGCCCACCAGCTCCTGCGCGCGTGGGTGGGCGGGCTCCGTCGCGATGCTGAGGATCTGCCGCTGCGACGAGGAGGTGATGTGCAGCGCGCCCGAGGCGTGAACGACCGGGGCGCCTCCGTCGGCGGGCGTGACGGCGTCCCGCGCGCGCCCCACCATCTCGATCGCGCCGCCGAGCCCGTCGGGCCAGCGGGTTTCGAGCGTCGTCGTCCGGCGGACCGATCGCGGCCGACGCAAAGGAGCCGGGCCGGCCCCGGAGCGGGCGAGCGGGAAGGTCGGGGGCGTTGGGTGATGCATACCAGCCATTTGCGCAGGCCGAGCGCGGCTGACAACCGCATCCCGCCCGGCCGGGCGGCAAAACCTCAGGCCGGCTGGCTGTCCCCGAATTCGAACATCTGCACGGCCAGTCCGCGGCCGCTCGCCGCCCATTCGCGCTTCACCGCCTCGACGTCGGCTTGGTCGGCGTCGTGCAGCACGTCCTCCACCTTGGGGCCGATGCGTTCGACGACGGGGGCGAGCGCCTCTAGGTCGACGTGGTAGAGCCGCGCGGCGTTCTCGCCGAGAATCTTTCGCGCCTCGGCCTCGGTGACGCCGGCGCGTCCCATGGTCGCCTGCAGCCAAGTCGCCGCCTGACCCCAGGGGCCTTCTGGGTGCGGATAGTCGATGCCGTACATCAGCGAATCCATGCCGATCTCGTGGCGCATCCGCATCTCGTCGGTGTTCGCCACCGACACGCAGACGAAGAAGTTCTCGCCGCCCCAGTATTCGCTGGGCCGACGCTTGGGCAGGTTGGGGTCGGCGAACAGCACCGGGTTGGCGGCCGCCGCTTTCTCGCGGTCGTACATCGCGTCCAGCTTTTGCAACATGCCGGGGATCCAGTCGGCGTTGGATTCCGTCATCGTGGCCCGCAGCTTTGGGAAGCGGTCGAACACCGCGCTCAGCAACAGGTGGCCGATCACTCGCTCGGCGTAGAACATGTGCTCCAGGCCCAGCAGCACCTCGTGCGGGCCGGTCTCGGTGGTGCCGTAGCCACCGTGCAGGTTGATCGACATCCGGCGCTCCTCGAGCGCGCGCCAGATCGGGTCCCAGTACCAGCCGTGGCAGTACTCCGGGACGTCGTAGTTGAAGAACGGAATGGTGACGCCGCGCAGGTCCTGGTCGGCGGCCCAGTGGATCTCCTTCACTGCCGCCTCGACATCCCAGAAGGGGATCAGCGCCAGGCCCAGGCGGCGGTCCTTCGGCGCGTCCTGGCAGAACTCCGCGAGCCAACGGTTGTAGCCGCGCTCGCCGGCGCCTTGCAGTTCGCGCTGGCGGGGCGTGCGGCCGCGGAACGAGCCGGAGGACAGGAAGTCCGACCACGGCGGATTGGTCTCCGGCGAAGCGCCGGGGAACAGCACCTCGGAGACGACGCCGTTCTGCTCCAGCTCCGCGAGCCTGGCTTTGGAATCCATGAAGTTGGCGCGCATGGCGACTGCGTTGCGCTCGGCGGCGACCGCCGGCATCGGCTTGGTCTCCTGCCAGAACGCCTTCAGCGAAGCGTCGTAGTCATCGAAGTCCGCGAGGAAGCGGTTCTCGATGTAAGGGCGGTAGTCGGCGAGCCGGACCCCGGCGTGGCCGTCCGACGAGACGAGCGCGATACGCTTCATTTTGTTTCCTCCGCGCAGTTCGCCCCGCGCCTGGACATTTGTCCAGTCCGGCCTTCGCCTGTCAACGAAGGACCAACCCGCAGTGAGGGCGGAAGGAGGAACGCCGCGCAGTCGCGCGGCGCTCAATCAGCCTGAGGCCGCGGCGCTCGCGCCCCACAGGCTGCGGCTGGCGATCTGGGCGCCTTCCACCATCGAGGCGAGCTTGGCCCAGACGATGTCGGGGTGCACCGTCGGATAGCCGCTGAAGGTGGAGAAGCCGCAGTCGGAGCCGGCCATCACGCGCTCGCGTCCGACCACGTCGGCGTAGCGGGTGAGGCGCTGGGCCACCAGTTCGGGATGCTCGATGTAGTTGGAGGTGGAGTCGATGACGCCGGGGACCAGCACCTTGTCGTCGGGCAGGGCGACGTCCTTGAACACCGCCCATTCGTGCTCGTGGCGCGGGTTGGCGCCCTCCAGCAGGATGTGGCGCGGCTTGGCGCGCAGCACCCGCTCGGCGATGGCCTTCAGCGGGATGTCGCGGTGGTGCGGGCCGGCGTAGTTGCCCCAGCACAGGTGCATCCGCACCTTGTCGGCGGGGATGTTGCGCAGCGCGTTGTTCAGCGCCTGCACGTTGCGGTCGATGACCTTCAGGAAGCCGGCGTCGTCGAGGTCCTGGAAGGCGATGTGCCGGCCCATAGCCAGGTCCGGAGAGTCGACCTGCAGCTGGAAGCCGGCGGCGACGATCGCCTCGTATTCGATCCGCAGCGCCTCGCCCACGGCCTCCACGTAGGCGTCCTCGCTCGGGTAGTAGGCGTTCTTCTGGAACACCGCGACGACGCCCGGCGAGGCGGCGTTCATGAAGGCCCCCACCGGCTTGGCGGCGGTCACGGCGGCGCTGAAATTGGTAAGATCCTCGTCCAGGCCGGAGAGGTCCTTCACCGTCACCTCGCCCTGGCAGCAGGTGTGGCCGCCGCGCGGCACGACCCCGCCGATCTCGACCAGATGGCGGCTGTAGTCCTTGAAGTCGCGCAGGTCGGCGGGGACGTCGCCCTTGGACTCCCCGCCGAAGCCGGTGAGCCGGTCGGCGATGTAGGTGGCGTAGCTCGGCTTGCTGAGTTCACCGTCGCTGACCAGGTCGATGCCGGCCTCGACCTGCCGCTTGACGATGTCGGCCACGCTGGCCTTGAGCACGCTCGCCAGCTGCGCCGCATCGACCGCCTCGCCGCGGCTTTTCTTCTGCATCAGGGCCAGCAGGTCCGGCTGGCGGGGCAGGCTGCCGACGTGGGTGGTCAAGATTCGGTTGGTCGACATCTCTGGCTTTCCCTGCATTTTCTTACGCGCGGCGCCTTCTCCGGCGCGCCGCCGCGCTACCAGAGCCGAGGCGTCGGGCTTTGTCGAGGCCTGCTCCGGAGGGGGCTTCGGCGGGCGCGCTCAAAGATGGGCAGATTTGGCGAGAACCTTGAATTTCGGCGCGCTTTCGCAATGAGGGACGAAGGCTTGCCGCTACTTTGAAGAGCGCGTGATGCAGCTTCGCCACACCTTGCGAACGTCGTCGCGACGCTTTCGGCAGCGGCGCATGGCCGTCGCGCCGCGTGCGCCTCCTCGACCATTCCCCGTTCAGCTTGAACGAGGCAGGATCGGCGCATGACACGCACACGGACGCACGCGGCGGCGCTGGCCGCGGTCACGACCATCCTGGCTGGCGGCGCGGCGTTTGCGGCCTCGGACAGCTGGCGTAGGGAGGCGGCGCCGGAGGACGCCCAGCGGCTGGATCGCCTCAGCCGCGCCTGGTCGAGCGGGTTGGCTCAGGCCGAGGCCGAGGATCCGGCGGGCTTGCGCAAGCTGGGCGCGCTCGCCGACCCGAAGGCAGGACTTGATCGGCCGCAGCCGAGGCCCGGCGATTACCAGTGCCGAACGATCAAGTTGGGCGGGAAGGGCGACCTTCCCGGCGGGCTGACGGTCTATGGCTGGTTCCGTTGCCGGGTGGCGCTGACGCGCGGCGGCGACCTCAACCTCGCCAAGATCACCGGCTCACAACGGCCGATCGGCAGCCTCTATCCGGACGGGCCGCGGCGGCTGGTCTACCTGGGCGCCGTCGCCTGGGGCGACGAGAAGGGTCCGGTCGGTTACCGCCGCGACCCCGAACGGGACCAGGTCGGGGTCGTCGAACGCATCGGTCAGAACCGCTGGCGCTTGGTCATGCCTTTCCCGAAGTACGAGTCCACCCTCGACCTCATCGAACTGAAGCGGTGACTTTCCTTTCGCGCTTGCCGGAAAGGGGGACCACCCCGCCAAAGAGCGGTGGTGGAAAGGGTGAGTTGCAGCGCGCTGCGTTATCTTCAGGCGATCAGTTCCTCGGCCCGCAGGACGACTCCGTCCGCCACCCGGCTCAGGCCGCTGTAGACCGCATGTGCGCCGATCCGCAGTGGACGCCCTTTCCATCCCGCGCTCTTCGCTTCGCTCGGCGCGCGGTCCCCCCAATCCCGCAAGCGGGAAAGGAAGGTCGTTCCCTAAATGTTCCACGCCAACCTCTTCCGCGTGGCCGGCGGCGCGGGTTAGACCTTGCGGCCATGCCCACGCCCGTCGACCAGCTCACTGAAGCCGAAGCCGCGGACGAGCTGACCAGGCTCGCCGACGAGATCGCCGCGCACGACATCCGCTACTACCAGGAGGATCAACCCTCCGTCTCGGACGCGGACTACGACGCGCTTAAGCAGAGAAACGCCGCGATAGAGCAACGTTTTCTGCATCTTGTGCGGGATAATTCGCCTTCGCTGCGGGTCGGGGCGAGCCGCTCGGAGAAGTTCAAGCCGGTCGAGCACGGCGTGCCGATGCTCAGCCTCGACAACGCCTTCGCCGACGACGAGGCGGCCGAGTTCGACGCGCGCATCCGCCGCTTCCTGCGCCTGCCGGCGGACGAGTCGGTAGGCTACACCGCCGAGCCCAAGATCGACGGCCTTTCCTGTTCGATCCGCTACGAGAAGGGCGTGCTCGTGCAGGCGGCCACCCGCGGCGACGGCCGGGTCGGGGAGGACGTCACCGCCAACGTTTGCACCATCGCCGAGATCCCGCACCGGCTCAGCGGTGCGGGCTGGCCCAACGTCATAGAGATCCGCGGCGAGATCTACCTGGGCCACGAGGAGTTCGCCGCCCTCAACGCCGCCGCGGCCGAGGCTGGCCAGAAGACCTACGCCAATCCCCGCAACGCTGCGGCGGGCTCGCTGCGCCAGATCGACGCCAAGATCACCGCCCAGCGCCCGCTGCGCTTCTTCGCCTACGCCTGGGGCTCGTTGAGCGCCCCGTTCGCCGAGAGCCAGTGGCAGGCGCTGCAGGCCCTGAAGACCTGGGGCTTCCAGATCACCGAGGACAGCCAGCGGGTGGAGAACGCCGCGGGCCTGCTGGAGGCCTACGCCCGCATGGAGGCGCGCCGGCCGCGCCTGCCGTTCGACATCGACGGCGTAGTCTACAAGGTCGACCGCCTGGACTGGCAGCAGCGCCTTGGCTTCGTCTCCCGCGCGCCGCGCTGGGGGATCGCGCGCAAGTTCCCGGCCCAGCAGGCGCGGACCATCCTGGAGGCGATCGAGATCCAGGTCGGCCGCACCGGCGCCATCACCCCGGTGGCCCGGCTGCACCCGGTCACGGTGGGAGGCGTGGTGGTCGTCAACGCCACCCTGCACAACGCCGACGAGATCGAGCGCAAGGATATCCGCGTCGGCGACACCGTGGTCCTGCAGCGCGCCGGCGACGTGATTCCGCAGATCGTCTCGGTGGTGCTGGAGGAGCGCCCGAAGGACTCCGAGCCGTTCGCCTTCCCGACCCATTGCCCATGCCCGCTGCATACCGAACTGATGCGCGAGACGACGGCGTCGGGCGCCGAGACGGTGGTGCGCCGTTGCTCGGGCGAGTTCGCCTGTCCGTTCCAGAAGCTCGCCCACCTGCGCCACTTCGTCAGCCGGCGCGCCTTCGACATCGAGGGCCTGGGCGAGAAGCAACTCACCCTGTTCTCCGAGCGGGGCTGGCTGGCGTCGCCCGCCGATATCTTCCGGCTTCACGCAAGGCGCGCGGAGCTTCTGGAAACCGAGCGGTTCGGCGAGACCAGCGTCGGCAATCTGCTCGACAACATCGAAGTCCGCCGCGAGATCGCGCTCGACCGCTTCATCTACGGTTTGGGCATTCGCCACATCGGCGAGACCACCTCGGTGGCGCTGGCCCGCCACTTCGAGACCGTCGAGCATTTCGTCGAGGTGGCGACCGCCGCGTCGGACCAGATGGCCGGCCCGCTGTACGCCGAGCTTTCCGACCTGGACGGGCTTGGGCCCACGGCTGTCGCGGCGGTGCTGGAGTTCGCGCGGGGCGGGCAGGGGGTGCTGGTCCCGCCGGAGATCTCGCTCGACGCCCACCTGCGGCTGGCGATCCCGAAGCTGAATTCCAAGGCGCGCGCCGCGCTCGCCGAGCGGTTCGGCGACTGGGCCGCCTTCGAGGCCGCTGCCCGTCAGGCCGCGGCTGAGACGCCCGGCGACGCCTTCCTCGAAGTCGCCTCGGTGGACGCCGTGGGCGTGGTGGCGGCGCGGATGATCGCGGAATTCTTCGGCGAGGAACACAACCGCGCCCTGGTTGGGGACCTGCTCGGCGAACTGCGGGTGATCCCGGCCGAGAAGCCGAACACGGATACGGCGGTGGCCGGCAAGACCGTGGTGTTCACCGGCAGCCTGGAGCGGATGACCCGCGACGAGGCCAAGGCCCAGGCTGAGCGGCTGGGGGCCAAGGTGTCGGGATCGGTTTCGAAGAAGACCGACCTAGTGGTTGCAGGCCCGGGCGCCGGCTCCAAGCTCAAGACCGCGGCCGAGCTCGGCATCCAGGTGATGACCGAGGACGAGTGGCTGGCGCTGGTCGGGGGCTGACCGGCAAAGAAAAAGTCCGCCCGGCGCGCGCCGGGCGGACATCGCTTCAGATCAGAATACGCAGATCAGAAGCTGTACTGGGCGCGAACGCCGTAGCTGCGCGGCGTTGTGGTAGAGGGCGGAGATGTCGGCGGCGACCGTTTCAGTCAGGCCGGTCGAGAAGTCGGCCTGAGCGTCGGTGCTCTCGAAGTTGCCGCGGCCAAGTGAGAACTCGCGGGTGGGCGTGAACGACGGCGTCTTGGTGATGACGGTGATCGCGCCGCCGGTGGCGTTGCGGCCGTGCCCTCTGGCCCCTTCAGCACTTCGACCCGCTCGACGTTGTTGAACTTGAAGAAGTTCCCCGACACCTGGGACATGTAGACGCCGTCGACGCAGGTTACGACGTCGGCCTCGTCGCCGACCAGCACGTTGTCGAACTGACGGGTCACGCTGGCTCGCGGATGCGGCGCAGGCGCCTGGCGCATACGAAATCGACCGCGGCGCCTCGCGCCGCGGTCGTTTCAGCAATCAGCTAAATTCGGTGCGGCTCAGCGGCCGGGCTTAGGCGCCCAGCCGATGACGGCCTTGGTCTCGAGGAATTCGGCGAAGGCGTGGTCGCCCCACTCGCGCCCGTTGCCGCTCATCTTGTAGCCGCCGAAGGGGGCCATGAGGTCAGCTCCGCCGTTGACGATCACCTGACCGGCGCGCAGCCGGCCGGCGATGCGCCGAGCCTGCTCGAGATCGGCGCCGTTGACGTAGGCAGCGAGGCCGTACTCGGTGTCGTTGCCGATCTCCACGGCCTGGTCGAGGGTCTCGTAGCCGAGGATCGTCAGCACCGGCCCGAAGATCTCCTCGCGTGCGATGGTCATGTCGTTGGAGACGTTGGCGAAGACGGTGGGCTTCACATAGTAGCCCTTTTCCAGGCCGTCCGGACGGCCTGGGCCGCCAGCGACCAGGGTCGCGCCTTCCTCGACGCCCTTGGCGATCAGGCCCTGGATCTTGTCCCACTGAACCTTGGAGACCACCGGGCCGAGCTTGGCGCCGCTGGCCGGTTCACCGACGGTTGTGGACTGCGCAGCCTCGCGGGCGGCGGCGATCGCCTCTTCCATGCGAGCTGCGGGCACCAGCATGCGCGAGGGCGCATTACAGGACTGGCCCGAGTTGTTCATCATCGAGGCGACGCCGCGGGCGACCGATTTGGCGAACACCTCGTCGTCCAGGACGATGTTGGCGCTCTTGCCGCCGAGCTCTTGGTGCACGCGCTTGACGGTCGGCGCGGCGTTCTTGGCGACCTCGATGCCGGCCCGCGTCGAGCCGGTGAAGGAGACCATGTCGACGCCGGGGTGGCGCGACAGTTCCACGCCCACGCCCGGACCGTCGCCGTAGATCAGGTTGAAGACGCCCTTCGGCGCGCCCGCAGCCTCCATCACCTCGGCGAAGATCTGCGCGGAGTAGGGCGCGACTTCAGAAGGTTTCAGCACCATGGTGCAGCCGGTGGCCAGCGCCGGCGCGACCTTGCAGGCGATCTGGTTGATCGGCCAGTTCCAGGGGGTGATGAAACCGCAGACCCCGACGGGCTCCTTCACGATCATGGTGTGGCCGCGGTCTTCGTCGAACTTGTAGTTCTTCAGGACCTCGATGGCGGTGGCGATGTGGGCGGTCCCCATCGGCACCTGCTGGCGCGCGGAGAGCGCGGCCGGCGCGCCCATCTCCTCCGTGACGGCGGCGGCGAAGTCGGCGGTGCGCTTCTCATATTCCGCCAGGATCCGCTGCAGAAGCTCGATGCGCTCCTCGCGGCTGGTTTGGGAGAAACTCACGAAGGCGGCGCGCGCGGCGCGTACGGCCTTGTCGACGTCGGCGGCGCCGCCGAGCGCGATGCGGCCGTTCACCGCCTCGGTGGCCGGATCGACGACGTCGAGCGTGCGAAGTTCGACGGGGGCGACCCACTCGCCGTCGATGAAGAATTTGAGGTACTCGCGCATGACGTCCTCCTCGTGAGCCCTGTACGGGCCACTCTCATTCAGGCGTTCAGGCGAGCACTCGCCTGATTTACGCCGCGTCGGGTTCGAGCAGCACCAGGCGCTGCCGATTCTTCACTTGGGCGCCCAGGCTCACGTCGACTTCGGACACCACGGCGTCCATCCCGGCAGTGATCTGGTGCTGCATCTTCATGGCTTCCAGGACCACGAGCGTTTGGCCCTTAGTCACCTTCTGGCCGACCTCGCAACGCACGTCGACGATCGCCCCGTCCATTGGCGCCTTGAGCTCCTTGGCGGACTCGGCCTCGTCCACTTCCGGCGGCGCGAGAGTCAGGTCTTCCAGTTCGCGGGCGCCCTGGCCGATGTTCAGCGACAGGCGCGGGCCGTTGGTTTGGAAATGGGCGCGCTTGAGGACGCCAGCCAGTTCGTAGCGAACTGAGGTCGCGCCGATTTCGACGAGGCGGAGCGAGGCAACCTCGCCGCCGACGTCGACGTCGAACAGGTGGTGGTTCCGCTCCAGCACGCGCACCACGATCCGCTCGCGGCCGAGCGCCAGGGTGAGCGGGATCCAGGTCTGCGACGGTGCGGGCCGGCGGCCCTCGAGCTTGGGACCCGCCCGGCGCAGCGCCGCGGCGAGCGCCAGCAGCTCGGGCGAAGCGGCTTCCGGCGCCAGGCTCGGATCGTCTTGCATCGAAGTTTCGATGAAGCGCGTGGTGGCTTCGCCCGCCAGGAAGGTCTGGTTGCGCAGGATCGCGACCAGGAACTCCTGGTTCGTGCGCACGCCCGCGAGCTGAATGTCCTCCAGGCCGGCGGCGAGGCGGCGGGCCGCGTCGGTGCGCGTCCGACCGTAGGCGATCACCTTGGCAAGCATCGGGTCGTAGAACGGGCTGACGGTCTGGCCTTCGCACACGCCGTGGTCGACGCGCAGCCAGTCGACGTCGGGCAGCCGCCACAGCTCGACCTTGCCGGTCTGCGGCAGGAAGCCGGCGCGCGGATCCTCCGCGTAGAGGCGTGCTTCCATCGCATGCCCGGTGAGCGAGATCTCGTCCTGGGCGACGCCCATCGGCTCGCCCGCGGCGACGCGCAACTGCAGCTCCACGAGGTCGACGCCGGTGACCATTTCCGTCACCGGATGCTCGACCTGCAGGCGGGTGTTCATCTCGAGGAAGTAGAACTCGCCCGAGCCATCCAGCAGGAATTCGACCGTCCCGGCGCCGACGTAGTTGCAGGCCCGCGCGGCCTGCACCGCGGCCGCGCCCATCTGCGCGCGGAGCTCCGGATTGACCGCGGGGGAGGGGGACTCTTCGATAACCTTCTGGTGGCGGCGTTGCACCGAGCAGTCGCGCTCGCCGAAGTGCACGACGTTGCCGTGCTTGTCGCCGAACACCTGGATCTCGACATGGCGGGCGTTCATCAGCGCGCGCTCGAGGATCAGGTCGCCGTCGCCGAACGCGCTCTTGGCCTCGGCCCGAGCCGCCGCCAGAGACGACGGCACGTCGGCGAAGTCGTTGACAAGGCGCATGCCGCGCCCGCCGCCGCCCGCCGCGGCCTTGATCATCAGCGGCAGGCCGACCTTGCGCGCCTCGTCCAGCAGCTTTTCGTCCGACTGGTCGTCGCCTTCGTAACCGGGGACGCAGGGCACGCCAGCCGCGATCATCGCGATCTTGGCGCGGCGCTTGTCGCCCATCAGGCGGATGGCGTCGGCAGGCGGCCCGATCAGGGTCACGCCGGCCTTGGCCAGCGCGTCGGCGAAATCGGCGTTCTCAGAGAGGAAGCCGTAACCCGGGTGCACCGCCTGCGCGCCCGACGCGCGAATTGCCGCCAGGATGTTGTCGATCTTCAGATAGCTCTCGCCGACCGGCGCGGGGCCGATGCGCACCGCCTCGTCGGCGACCTGGACGTGCAGGGCGTCGGCGTCGGCGTCGCTGAAAACCGCCACCGTGCGGTAGCCGAGCGCGCGGGCCGAGCGCATGACGCGAACGGCGATCTCGCCGCGGTTCGCGATCAGGATCTTGTCGAATTTCGTCATGATCAGAGCCGCGCCGCGCCGAAGGTGATGGGACGAAGCTCCCGCGCGTCGGCCTCGCGGCAGATGCGCAGCAGTTCGCCGAGACAGGTGCGGGTTTCCCGCGGATCGATGATGCCGTCGTCCCAGACGCGCGCGGTGCAATAGAGCGCCGTCGAGTTCTCGATCAGCAGGCGCTCTGCCTCCTGAGCCTCGGCGTCGACCGCCGTCCGCGACTTCGGGTCCATCTCGATGCCCTGCCGCTTGAAGCGGGCTTCGCCGACGATCCGCAGCACCATGGCCGCCTGCGCGCCGCCCATGACCGCCACCTTCGAGTTCGGCCAGGCGAAGATGAAGCGCGGATCGAGGCCGCGGCCGCACATGGCGTAATTGCCCGCGCCGTAGGAGCCGCCGATCATGATGGTGAAGCGCGGCGTGCGGCAGTTGGCGACCGCCTGGATCAGCTTCGAGCCGTGCTTGATGATGCCGTCCTGCTCCTGCTCCTTGCCGACCAGGAAGCCGGTCGTGTTCTGCAGGAAGAGCACCGCCACGCCGCTCTGGTCGCAGAGCTGGATGAACTGCGCCGCCTTCGCCGCGCCGCGCGCGGTGATCGGGCCGTTGTTGGCGATGATTCCGATCGGGAAGCCCATGATCGCGGCGTGACCGCAGATGGTGCCGTTGTCGTAGCCCGCCTTGAAATCCAGGAAGCGCGAGCCGTCGACGAAGCGGGCGATCACCTCGCGGGCGTCGTAGGGGGTCTTCGGGTCGGCCGGGATGACCCCGATCAGTTCCTCGGCGGGATAGAGCGGCTCGTCGTAGCCGGCCGGATGCTCCACGTTCACAGCGACCGCCGGCGCCAGCGCGCCCATGATCTCGCGCGCGATGCGGATGCCGTCGGTGTCGTTTTCCGCCAGATACTCGGCGCAGCCGGAAATCTCGGTGTGCATCTCCGCGCCGCCGAGTTCTTCCTCGGTGGCGATCTCGCCCGTCGCGGCCTTCAAGAGCGGCGGGCCCGCGAGGTACATGCTCGCCTTCTTGCGCACCATGATGACGTAGTCGGAGAGGCCCGGGTCATAGGCGCCGCCGGCGGTGGCCGCGCCGTGCACCACGGTGATCTGCGGGATGCCCGCAGCCGACAGACGGGCACGGTTGGCGAAGTAGCGGGCGCCGATCACGAAGGTGTCGGTCGCATAGCGCAGGTTGGCCCCGCCGCTCTGCGCGAGCGTAATGTAGGGCAGCTTGTTCTCGAGCACGATCTCCTGGAACCGGAGCTTTTTCAGCATCCCGGATTCGGTGATCGTCCCGCCCTTGATGGCGAAGTTGTCGACGCAGACCGCGCAGCGGACGCCTTTGACGTAGCCGATGCCGACGATCACGCCGCCGCCGGACGTCGAGCCATCGACATCCTCCAGCAGCTTGTAGCCAGCGAAGGCGCTCAGCTCCTGGAAGGGCGTGCCTGGATCCAGCAGCAGGGCCAGGCGATCACGGGGCATGACGTCGCCGCGCTTGGCGTTGCGCTCACGGGCGGATTCGGCGAGGGCGATTTGACGGTCGGCTACGGTGCGGATCTCAGCGATAGCCGCGCTCATGGCGGCGGCGTTCGCGGCGAACGTGGCGGAGCCAGCGTCGATCTTGGTCTCGATCGGAAGCATGGCGGCCTCTAAACCATCGCCGTTGACCCCCGTCAATTAGCGGTACTTCAATGTCTTTGCGACGGATGCGGGGCGACGCAAGTTGCGGCTTCGGTTGGGCCGCTCAGTCCCCCGGCTCGCGATACATGTTATTCTATCTTCGACGTCGTGCTCAGGTTTTAGCCCGAGCCGGTAACGCGTCGGCGTCCGGGGATCGAAAGAGATGGATCTTCTGCTTGACGAGGCGCAACGCAGGCCATCGATGGCGCCCCCGGTTGGTCCAACGATATCCAGCTCGACGTGCCCGCGGCGCGCATCGCAGAGCGAATTCTGGACGCGGTGATCCTGGCCAATCCGGCTGGCCGGCCTACGGCAACCCGCCGCTGCGGATGGAGCACGAGAACCGCAAGCGGATCCGCGGCTTCTGTTCGAAGAACGAGTCCTGGGCATGGGACACCATCCAGCGGGTCAACTGGGATTCGACGCTCGCCCAGAACGTCGGCGTGCAGATGACCTACGACATCGGCCCGTGCCGCCATGTCATGGTCTGCAGCTAGGCGACCAACTTCGCCGGCGACAACCGCTTCGTGCACGACGTCCGCACGGAGTAACGCAACTTCAACTGCATGGGCGACACAACCTGGGTCGACGGCACGATCACCGAGTCGCTTCGTCGAGGCGCTGGGCCCGATGATCCGGATCAACATCAAAGGCGTGAACCAGCTCGGCAAGGCGAACATCCGCGCCGAGGCCCTGATCCTGGTGGATTCCCGTGAGCATGGGTCCCAGCGCATGCCGCAGATCCCGCCGATGACGCCGCACCGCTCCTGGGGCGGCCCGATCCGGGTCCCGCCGTGCGGCGGGCGTGGTGGACATCGACGTTCTGCATGGCTAAGCCCGACCCTCGCCTCCGTACGCGGCGGGCGACGGCGGCTACGGCCACCGAGTATCTGAAGGCAGCACGGGCCGCCAGAACGGCCCGGTTCAACGCAAGGTGGGGTCCATGGGCGAAGTTGTCACCGTCGCGACGCAGGACGGCATCGGAGTGGTTTCGATCGACTCGCCGCCGGTCAATGCGCTGGGCATCGCCGTCCGCAAGGGCCTCGACGCCGCGATCGACAAGCTGACCGCCGACGCGGGCGTCCAGGCGATCGTGATCATCGGCGCGGGCAAGGTGTTCAGCGCCGGCGCCGACATCACCGAGTTCGGCAAGCCGCTGGCCGAGCCGGGCCTGCACACCGTCTTCACCAAGATCGACGACTCGCCCAAGCCGGTCGTCGCGGCGATCTCCGGCGTGGCGTTGGGCGGCGGCCTGGAGCTGGCGCTGGCCTGCCACTACCGCGTGGCGGTCCCCTCGGCCAAGCTCGGCCTGCCGGAAGTGAAGCTGGGCCTGCTGCCAGGCGCCGGCGGCACCCAGCGGCTGCCGCGCATCGTCGGGGTCCAGGCGGCGCTGCAGGTGATGACCGGCGGCGATCCGGTCGGCGCCAAACAGGCGCTGCAAACCGGCGTGATCGACGCGCTGGCCGAGGAAGGCCGGCTCAAGGACGACGCTATCGCCTTCGCCCGCAAGGTGCAGGGCCAGCCGCCGGTGCGCGTGCGCGACCGTGACGACAAGCTCGAGGAAGCGCGCGCCAACCCGCAGATCTTCGACGACTTCCGCAAGGCCAACGCCCGCGCCTTCAAGGGCTTCAAGGCGCCGGAGAACATCGTCAAGGCGGTCGAGGCGGCGGTGAAGCTGCCCTTCGACGATGGCCTGCGCCGCGAGCAGGAGCTGTTCCAGGAACTGATGGACTCCACCGAGTCCCAGGCCCAGCGCTACGTCTTCTTCGCCGAGCGCGACACCTCCAAGATCCCGGACGTCCCCTCCGACACGCCCACGCTCGACATCAAGACCGTCGGCGTCCTGGGCGCCGGCACCATGGGCGGCGGCATCACCATCAACTTCCTGAACGCCGGCATCCCGGTCCATCTCCTGGAGACCAGTCAGGAAGCGCTCGACCGCGGCGTGGGCGTGATCCGCAAGACCTACGAGATCAGCGTCAACCGCGGCCGCCTGACTGCGGAGCAGCTCGAGCAGCGTATGGCGCTGCTCCGTCCGACGCTGAAGATGGAGGACCTGGCCAACGTCGACCTGGTGATCGAGGCCGTGTTCGAAAGCATGCCGCTGAAGAAGGAGATTTTCGGCAAGCTCGACCAGACGATCCGCCAGGGCGCGATCCTGGCGTCCAACACCTCGTTCCTCGACATCGACGAGATCGCCGCCTGCACCAAGCGGCCGGAATTCGTGGTCGGCCTGCACTTCTTCTCGCCGGCCAACGTCATGCGCCTGCTGGAAGTCGTGCGCGGCGAGCGCACCTCGAAAGAGGTGATCGCCACGGCGATGAAGCTCGCCAAGGCCATCGCCAAGGTGCCGGTGCTGAGCCGCGTCTGCCATGGCTTCATCGCCAACCGCATGATGTCGCTGCGCGGCCTGCAGGCCAATTCGCTCGTCCTGCAGGGGCCGACGCCGGCAGAAATCGACAAGGCCTCGACCGACTACGGCTTCGCCATGGGCCCGTTCGCGATGATGGACCTCGTAGGCTTGGATGTGACCGGCCGCGACACCGACGAGCGCACGCTTTACACCGGCTTCGTGGAGCGCGACCGGCTCGGCCAGAAGAAGAACGGCGGGTTCTACGACTACGACGAACAGCGCAAGGCGCAGCCCTCGCCGGTGGCCGCCGAGATCATCGCCGAGTTCGCCAAGTTCAAGGGCGTCAAGCCGACGGGGCCGATGGATGCCGAGACCATCCTCGCCAAGCTGCTTTATCCGGTGGTCAACGAAGGCGTGAAGCTGCTGGAGGAGGGCATTGCGCTGCGTGCCTCCGACATCGATATGGCTATCATCCTTGGCTACAACTGGCCGGTCTATACCGGCGGGCCGATGTTCTGGGCCGACACCGTGGGCCTGCCGAAGATCGTCGCCGGCCTCAAGGCCATGCAGGCCGAGCAGGGCGACGTCGTGAAGCCCGCCGCCCTGCTGGAGAAACTCGCTACGGAAGGCGGCAGCCTCACCGGGGCCCGTTGAGCGCGCGTTGACTCGCCCTGGCTCGGGCATAGAACGGCAATATCTTCGCGTCCGCGGGTCGCCAACCGGCCCGCGGCCCGGCCAAAGCCGGCTTCCGCCGGGATCCGATGTCGTCAGAATTGCAGGAAAGCTGAAAGCGATATGACCAGAGAAGCAGTGATCGTCTCCGTCGCCCGGACGCCGATCGGCCGCGCCTACCGTGGCGCCTTCAACGACACCAAGCCGACCGCGCTGGCGGCGCATGCGATCAAAGCCGCGGTCGAGCGCTCGGGCGTCAATCCGGCCGAGATCGAAGATTGCCTCGCCGGCTGCGCCCTGCCGCAGGGCTTCCAACACACCATCGGCCGAACCGCCGCGCTCCGCGCCGGCCTGCCGGTGACCGTGGCCGGCATGACCATGGATCGCCAGTGCTCGTCGGGCCTGATGACCATCGCCACCGCCGCCAAGCAGGTGATAGTCGACCGCATGGACGTTGTCGTGGCCGCGGGCGTCGAGTCCATCTCGCTGGTGCAGACGGCGGAAGTGCGCGGCGGCGCCGACCCCGAGCTCGTCGCCATGCACCCGGACATCTACATGCCGATGCTGCAGACGGCCGAGACCGTCGCCAAGCGCTACGGCGTCAGCCGCGAGCGGCAGGACGCCTACAGCCTGCTCTCGCAGCAGCGCACGGCCGCCGCCCAGGCCGCCGATTTGTTCAAGGACGAGATCGTCCCGGTCACCGCCACCATGAAGGTCACCGACAAGGCGACCGGCGCGGTCAGCGACAAGCAGATCACGCTCTCCAAGGACGAGGGCAACCGCCCCGAAACGACGCTCGAAGGCCTCTCCTCGCTGAAGCCCGTCATCGAAGGCGGCGTGATCACCGCCGGCAACGCCAGCCAGCTCTCCGACGGCGCCGCCGCGGTAGTGCTGATGGACGCCGAAGGCGCCGCGGCGCGTGGGCTGAAGCCGCTCGGCCGCTACGTCGGCATGGCGGTGGCCGGGACCGAGCCGGACGAGATGGGCATCGGCCCGGTGTTCGCCGTGCCGAAGCTCCTGAAGCGCTTCGGCCTGAGCGTGAGCGACATCGGCCTGTGGGAGCTCAACGAGGCTTTCGCGGTCCAGGTGCTCTACTGCCAGGACAAGCTGGAGATCCCGGCCGACCGCCTGAACGTCAATGGCGGCGCGATCTCCGTCGGCCACCCCTACGGCATGTCGGGCGCGCGCCTGACCATGCACGCCTTGCTGGAAGGCAAGCGCCGTGGCGTCAAATACGTCGTGGTGACCATGTGCATCGGCGGCGGCATGGGCGCGGCAGGCCTGTTCGAAGTCCTCTAAAGTCTACTCGTTCTGGCGCCTGCGGCCTGATCAGGCCACAGGCGCCAGACGATACTTGCGCGCCAGGCGCATCGGCGCGAATGAGCGCTTGTTCTGCCGAAAACCGGGGTTGCCGAGATCCTGCTCGAAGTTGAGCACGGGATAGGCGCGCCCGTGCTCGCGGGCGAAGGCGCGGAACAGGAAGGGCAGGGCGCCGGCCGGATGTCGCCGCGCCTTGGCGAAGTGCACCGCGGCCATGTCGTCGGCCACCTCGCTGGCGAGCACGAACGCCAGCGGCTCGCCGGCCGCGTCGCGCGCCAGAAGCCCGAAGAGGCCCAGCGCCTCGCGGTGTTCGATAGCCTCGAGGCTGGCGGCGTAGTCCGTCCGCTCGATCGGCCGCTGCACGTCGCTCAGCCAGCCTTCCAGGACCCGCAGAAGTTCGGGCGCATTGGCGGCGTCGGCCGGCTCGACGGTGGGGCGGGCGCTGAGTTCGAACGCCATGGCCAGTTGTCGTTTCGGCTTGAGCAGCGCGCCGCGGTAGGCCGCCATCGCGCCGGCGGAATAGAGGTAGTCGGCATCTTCCGCGTTGTCGGAAACGCCGAATCCCGCCGCCTCGAACAGGTCCGCTTCCGCCACCGGGTAGAGGATCGCGTTCCATCGGCGCGCGAGTTCGACGACTTCGGCGCGATCCGTCGACCAGTCGAACAGCGGCATGAGGTGCGCCCGGCCGTCGTAGGTCACGCCGCTGATCAGCGGCAGGTCGCCGCGATGGAAGTGGTACCGATGCGTCGCGCGGAACAGATAGAGGTTGGCGAAGCTGTATTCGGAGAGGCCGGGCCGATAGCGGCGGATGATCGCCCGCAGTTCGTCTCGATGCCGAAGCTCGAGGGGTTCCCCCATGGCTTCGATCGCTTTGGCCCCGCGCAGATCGATACTCAACCTTCGTCCCCGTTCAGCGCCGACGCACGCGACGCCAGCTAGGCGATACACCCAAACGCGCATCGGCGATACCAAAGCGCGGAACGGCCGGCGGCGGCGCTTTCGATCAAGCTATAAGTCGTTGATTTATATGAATTAGATGACGCCTTGCGCGCACCGTCGGGCGCCCGCGTCAGGTTGACCCGCCCAACCGGGTATGCGACAGCCCCCACCGCAGGCGAGGGATGTACATGGCTGGCTTTTCCATCGATCTTACGGGGCGCACGGCGCTGGTGACTGGCGCTTCCTCTGGGATCGGTCGTCGCTTCGCCACTGTGCTCGCCGCCAGCGGCGCCAACGTTGTCGTGGGCGCCCGTCGGGTCGAGCGCCTGCAGGAATTGAAGTCGGAAATCGAAGCGGCCGGCGGTCGCGCGCTTGCGGTCGCCATGGACGCGTCGGACGAGGCGTCCACCGTCGCGGCCTACGACGCGGCGGAAGACATGTTCGGCGCCGTTGACACCGTCGTCGCCAACGCCGGCATCAACAACACCGCCACCGCGCTGAAGCAGCCGGTCGAGGACTTCGACGCCGTGTTCGCGCTCAACACGCGCGGCGTCTTCCTGACTGCGCGCGAGGGTGCGCGCCGGATGATCGCCAACGGCTCGGCGGAACGCGGGAACGGCCGCGTCGTGGTGATCTCTTCGGTCACCGCCGACTTCGAGGTCACGCCCGGCCTGGCGGCCTATTCGGCCAGCAAGGCGGCGGTCAGCCAGCTGAGCCGGATCCTCGCCCGCGAGTGGGCCAACCGCGGCATCAATGTTAACGTGATCGCGCCCGGCTACATGCAGACCGAGATCAACGAGGAGGTCTGGGATCAGGACGCGGGCAAGAGCCTTGTCGCCAGCTTCCCGCGCAAACGGATCATGGACATCGAGACGCTCGATCCGCTGCTGCTTTATCTTTGCTCCGATTTCAGCGCCCAGGTCACCGGGTCCATCTTCGCCATCGACGACGGCCAGACGCTCTGACCCAAGTCGCGCCGCCGCGGCGTTCGCCGCCAAGACAAGCTCGAATCCATCTGAGGGAGACGTCGTCCGTGACAGCCAGGGCCCAGGAGATCGCCGCGCGTGTGGAAGCCTTCGTCCGCGAGGTCGTGATCCCCTACGAGCAGGATCCTCGCTACGAGGTGCACGGGCACGGCCCGCACGACGACCTGGTGCAGGAGCTTCGGGCAAAGGCGCGCGAGGCGGGCGTGCTGACGCCGCACATCCTGCCCGACGGCTCGCACCTGACGCAGCGCGAGACGGCCATCGTGCTGATCCGCTCCGGCCTCTCGCCGCTCGGCCCGGTGGCCTGTAACACCGGCGCGCCCGACGAAGGCAACATGTACCTGCTGGGTAAGGTCGGTTCGCCCGAGCAGAAGGCGCACTTCCTCGATCAGATGGTGTCGGGCGAGGCCCGCTCGGCTTTCTTCATGACCGAGCCGTCGGGCGAGGGCGGCGCCGGCTCCGACCCGTCGATGATGAAGACCACATGCCGGATGGACGGCAACCACTGGGTCATCAACGGCCGCAAGTGGTTCATCACCGGCGCCCAGGGCGCCAAGGTGGGCATCGTCATGGCCAAGGCCGAAGAAGGCGCGTGCATGTTCCTCGTCGACCTGCCGCACCCGGCGATCAAGATCGAGCGGGTGATCGACACCATCGACAGCTCCACCGCCGGCGGCCACGCGGTGATCAACATCGACAACCTGCGGGTCCCCGCCGATCAGATGCTCGGCGCCGCCGGCGAGGGCTTCAAGTACGCCCAGATCCGCCTGTCGCCGGCCAGGCTTTCGCACTGCATGCGCTGGCTGGGCGGGGCGATCCGCGCTCAGGAGATCGCCTCCGAATACGCCTGCCACCGCGAGGCGTTCGGGCGGCTGCTTGTCGACCACGAGGGCGTCGGCTTCATGCTCGCCGAGAACATGATCGACCTGCAGCAGTCGGAGCTGATGATCGACTGGTGCGCGAGCGTGCTGGACACAGGCGCGCTGGGCACGGTCGAGAGCTCGATGGCCAAGGTCGCGGTTTCGGAAGCGCTGATGCGCGTGGCCGACAAGTGCGTCCAGGTGCTGGGCGCCAAGGGCGTCTCCGGCGACACCATCGTCGAGCGGCTGTTCCGCGAGATCCGCGCCTTCCGGATCTACGACGGCCCGACCGAGGTGCACAAATTCTCGCTGGCCAAGAAGATCAAGCGCGACGTGCTGGGCGGACGCAAGGCATGACCCAGGGGCCGACCGCGGACCTCAACCTCGGCACCACCGCCGTTCGCGAGGGCTACACCTTCGACGTCGGCGCGCTGGAAAGCTGGATGCGCGCCAACGTGGCGGACTTCCGCGGCCCGCTGTCGGTCGAGCAGTTCAAGGGCGGCCAGTCCAATCCGACCTACAAGCTGGCGACGCCCGGCAAGTCCTATGTGCTGCGCCGCAAGCCGCCGGGCCAGTTGCTGAAGGGCGCCCACGCCGTCGACCGCGAGGCCAAGGTGCTGACCGGGCTGGAGAAGGCCGGCTTCCCCGCGCCTCACGTCTTTGGCCTTTGCACCGATGACGCGGTCATCGGCAGCTGGTTCTACGTCATGGACATGGTCGACGGCCGGATCTTCTGGGACCTGTCGCTGCCGGGCATGGCGCCGTCCGAGCGCGCGGCGATCTTCGACTCGATGAACGCGACCATCGCCCAGTTGCACTCGGTGGATTACGCCGCCGTGGGACTGGGCGACTTCGGCCGGCCGGGAAACTTCTTCGAACGGCAGGTGAGCCGCTGGTCGAAGCAGTACCTGGAGGATGTCGACGCGGGCCGCGATCCGAACATGGACCGGCTGGTCGAGTGGCTGCCGGCGAACCTGCCGGCCGGCGACGACGCCACCAGCATCGTCCACGGCGACTTCCGGATCGACAACATGATCTTCCACCCCACCGAGCCGCGCGTCGTTGCGGTGCTGGACTGGGAGCTGTCGACGCTTGGCCATCCCGGCGCGGACTTCGCCTATCACGCCATGATGTATCGCACCCCGCCGCACATCGTGGCCGGCCTGGTAGGCGCCGACATCGCCAAGCTGGGCATTCCCAACGAAGACGAATACGTCGCCGCCTACTGCCGTCGCACCGGACGCGACGGCATGCCGGAGTTCGACTTCTACCTCGCCTTCTGCTTCTTCCGGCTGGCGGCGATCTTCCACGGCATCAAGGGGCGCATGCTGCGCGGCACCGCCGCCTCGGAGCAGGCGGTCTCGCGCGCCGCGGTGTTCCCGGAATTGGCCGAGCTCGCCTGGACCCAGGCCCAGCGCGTCAAGCGCTGAGCCTAGCTACTAGCCTAGCCGACGGCGCGGGGCGCATTCTCCGCCGCCGCGCTGCCGGCGATCGCAGCGAGCGTGGCGCGCAGGCGTAGGCCGCACTCGAAGTCGGGCGCCGTGGCGGTTCCGTCGCGCAGGTCCGCGGCGATCATCGCCCAGAGGCCCGCCATGTTGCCCGCGGGCTCCGGCAGCCCGGCGGGCGGCCCCTCCGCAACCTCGATCGGCGTAGGGAAAGCATCTCTGTTGCGGGTCCCGAACAGGCGGAGCGGCGTCATCTCCGGCATGCCGTCGCCCTCTAGCACCAGCTCGCCCTCGTCGCCCACGAGCTGCAGCCGCCAGCGTTCGCCGTGCACGGCCGCCCCGACCACGTGAACCGAGAACAGCGCGCCCGAGCCTAACTGGCCGGAGGCGGCGAACTGATCGGCCGCCGTCTTGGGCACTTCGCGTTGCACGTCCAGCGCCAGCACGGTTGGGCGCAGGCGGGTCTCCCAGCCGGCAAGGCGCGTGACCTCGTCGTTCAGCACGCATCGTATGACGTCGAGGCCGTGACCGCCGGGAATGGCCAGGACGTCGGCGCCACTGGCCACGTCAGCCGCATAGGCGGCGAAGCAGCGCGTGGCCCAGTGCGGGTAGGCGCTCCACATGGTCGCGCCGTAGACCCGACCGAGGTAACCGTCCGCCACCAGCTTGCGTGCGTGGCGTACGGTCGGCGAGGCGCGGTCCTGCAAGCCGACGAAGCCGCGCACGCCGGCCTTGGAGGCGGCCTCGGTCATCGCCCGGCTTTGCTCGGCGTTGGCGCCCATGGGCCACTCGACGAAGACATGCTTGCCGCCGTCGATAGCGGTCATCACCGCCCCGAAGTGCTGTGGCGCCTTTACGCTGACAGCGACCAGGTCCACGTCGGCGCAGGCCGCCAGGTCGGCGACGCTGGTGAACGCATGCGCCGCGCCGAATGCGCTCGCCGCGCGCTCCGCGCTTTCACGGCGGGTGGTCGCGACGGCGCTGAGGCTCACCTCGGGCAGCGCCTGGATCGCAGGGATGTGCGCATACCGGGCCCAGCCGCTATCCGGTGTCGCGCCGACGAAGCCGACACGGAGTGGCGATTGGGACATGAGAGGCTCCTGGACTGCGGCCACGGAACCATTGAGGCGCCGCTGCGTCACGCTCAAGCGCGAGATCGCGGACGAGGCAAGGCGCGTCTACGTCGGCGACGCCGCGCGCATTCGCCAGGTGCTGGCGAACCTGTTGGGAACGCGGTGAAATTCACGATCGCGGGCGAGGTGGCGCTCTGCGTCACGGCCGATCGTGGAGAAGCCAGCTCCGAACTGCGTTTCGCCGTGCGCGACACCGGCAACGGCTTCGACGCCGAGACCAAGGCGCCTGGAGGCGGCTGACGCCTTTCGTCGCGGCGCGTTCGACCATGATCCTCATGGATATGCAGATGCCGGTGATGGACGGCCCGACCGCGATCATAGAGATCCGCCGGGTGGAGGCCGCATCGGGCGCCCCGCGCACGCCGATCCACGTGCTCACGGCCAACGCCATGCCCGAGCACGTGCAGGTTCGCACGCCGCGGGCGCCGATGGTCACCTCTCAAAGCCGATTCTCGCCGACGACCTGCCCAGCCGCGTCGCCGAAACCGCGGAAGCGAGGTCTTCGCCGCCGAGCGGCTTCGCATGCACGCTTGACGCTGGGCGCCCCCAGCGCGGCGCCTTAGGCTGAGCCCGTGGCGGGGTCGCCCCGCCGGCCGACGGGAGGCGCGTGATGAATCAGGTGGGGGATCCCCAGAGCGCCCGGTTGCTTGCTGAGGACCCCAACCTCGAGCGCTTTCGCCTGCGAGCCTTCATCGATCAGTTGCAGGCGGCCGGCGAGCTGGAACGCCGCAGCGGCCTCGGCCTGGGCGCGGTCGCCGCGGCCCTGGAGGGCAACCCCAAGGCCGTGCTGTTCGAGAATCTGAAGTCGACGCCGCATCCGCTGGTCGGCAACGTGATCGGCACGCGCCAACGCATGGCGATGGCTTTCGGCGTCGATCACCGGCAGATGGCGGGCGAGATCTGCCGCCGGCTCGACCTGGCGCCGCAACTCGTGGAGGTGACGTCCGAACAGGCCCCGGTGCACCAGGTGGTCATGACCGGTGCGGACATCGACCTCATCGACATGCCGGTGCACCTGCAGCACGCGCTGGACGGCGGGCCGTTCATCTCGGCCGGGGTCGACGTCACCCACGATCCCGAGACCGGACGGCCGAACGTCGGCTGCCGGAGGATGATGCTGCGCAACCGCGACACCGTGCATATCGGCATGACCGGCGACGGGCGGCGCAACCACGCCGCGGCGCTGAAACGTTGCGAGCGGCTGCCGATCGCGATCATCCTCGGAAGCTGGCCGACCGACTCCTTCACCGGCGCCTTCTGTGGGACTGGAGACGAACTAGCGCTGATGTCGTCGCTGCGGGCCGCGCCGCTGCCGCTGGTCAAGTGCGTCACCCAGGACCTGCGCGTCCCGGCCGATGCGGAGTGGGTCATCGAGGGCTACCTCGACGCCGAGACCGACAGCGAGGCGCCCTATGGCGAATATCTCGGCTGCTATGGCGTCGCCACCGCAGCGCTTCCGGTAATGCACGTCACCGCCGTCACCCGCCGCCGTGACGCGCTCTTTCCCACTGTCACCATCAGCGGACCGACGCTCGAATATACCGATACCACCACGTTGCTCACCGCCGTGCAGGAGGCCGCGACCTGGCGTAAGCTCGCCGCGGCGGTGAAGCAGCCGGTGGCCGTCTACTCTCCGCCGCGGGCCTCGCAACTGGAGATGCGCATCGCCATCCGGGCGCAGGACGACAAGGAGCCTCGGGCGGCCATGCAGGCGGCGTTCGAGGTCACCTTCCTGAAGAACATTTACGTCGTCGACGCCGACATCGACATCTTCTCCGACGCGGCGATGACCTGGGCGATGGCGTCGCGGTTCCTGCCGCACCGGGACATGGTCGTCGTCACCGACGTGAAGCTTCCCTACAAGGAGCCCTCGATGTGGGGCGGCGCCAAGGCCTCGAAGGTCGGCTTCGACCTGACCCGGCCGGTCGGCTGCGAAGGGCCGCTGGACGTGATCCCGGCGCCGCCTACCTATCCGGGCGCGCGGTTCGAGAGCGTCCGCAAGGCGCTCGAGCACGGACCCAAGCACTTCCAGGAGCTGATGGCCGCGATCGGCAGCGACGACGGCCGCGACGTGACCATGATGCTCGACGCGCTGCGTAAGGAAGGCGTGCTGCGTCGCGAGCTGGAGGGCGGCCGCTACCTGCTGGCTGGCTGAAGGCGAGGCGGCTGCGTGTTGCAGCGACGGGCGCAAACGTCGTAGGCGAATGCCTCGCGCCGGGTATCGCCAGGCGCCAGCGACGACAGTTCGCCTTGGGAGAGCGCAGGATGAGCGACACGACGACCCAGCCCGCCGTGCTGGTGGACCGCGACGGCCATGTAATTATCATCACCATCAACCGGCCCGAGGCGCGCAACTCGGTGAACGTCCACGTCTCGCTCGGCGTCGGTGAGGCGCTGGAAGAGGCCGACAAGAACCCGGAGATCCGGGCGGTGATCCTGACGGGCGCCGGCGACCAGGCATTCTGCGCCGGCGCCGACCTCAAGGCGCTGTCGCGGGGCGAGATGCTGACGCCGTCCGATCCGGCCAAGGCGGCCTGGGGCTTCGCCGGCTACGTGAACCACCACATCTCCAAGCCGACCATCGCTGCGGTGAACGGCGCGGCGCTGGGCGGCGGCACCGAGCTCACCCTGGCGTCCGACCTGGCGGTCGCGGCGGACTCGGCGATCTTCGGCCTACCGGAAGTGAAGCGCGGGATCATCGCCGCGGCCGGCGGCGCGATCCGCATCAGCCGGCAGGTTCCGCAGAAGATCGCCATGGAAATGCTGCTGGCGGGTGAGCCGATCACCGCGCAACGGGCGCTGGACCTCGGCCTCGTCAATGCAATCGCGCCCCAGGCCCAGGTGGTGGAGGCGGCGCTGAAGCTGGCGGCGCGCATCTCCGTGAATGCGCCGCTGGCGGTGCAGGCGTCCAAGCGCATCGCCCGCGGAATCATCGACGGCAAGGTCTCCTCGGAAGACGAGGGCTGGGCGATCAATCGCCGCGAGCGCGAGGGCGTGATGACCTCCGAGGACGCCAAGGAAGGCCCGCGCGCCTTCGCCGAGAAGCGCCAGCCCGTCTGGAAGGGTCGCTGAGCGCATGGCGGGCGACGACGCCTGGAAGGCCGATTGGGCGGCGGTGGTCGCCCAGATCGGCGAGGATTTCAGTGATGGCGCGGTGCACTACGGCGTCGACCGCGTCGAGCGCGGTGCGATACGCCGCTACCTCGAACCGCTCGAGTTCGATTGCCCGCTGCACTACGACCCTGAAGTTGCTGCGGCCCACGGCCACGCCGGCGTGACGGCCCCGTATACCGCGACCGTGACCTTCGCCATGGGACCGGTCTGGGCGCCTGGCGAGAGCGTGTTCACCAGCGCCGAGCGGGACGCTCAGCCGGCGCGCGTCTCCGTCAAGCCGAGGATGCCGCGGGGGGCGCCGCCGACCACGGGCTATTTCGCCACCGACATGGAGGTCGAGTTTGTGCGGCCGGTGCTCGAGGGGGAGCGCGTCGGCCGCCGCGGAAATCGGCTGATCGCCTGCCAGCCTAAAGAGACCAGGGTCGGCCGCGGGGCCTTCCTGACCTTCGAGGGCGAAATGGTCGATGAGCGCGGTGAGGTCGTCGTCCGCAGCCGGCACACCCTGTTCGTCTACAATCCACATCAGGCCTGAGCCATGACACAGAGACTCTGGGACCAGGCTCAGGCCGGCGAGACCCTGGATCCGTTGTCGTTTCCGCTGTCGGTTTATCGCCTGGTGGTCACGGCGGGCGCCAACCGCGATTTCAACTCGATCCACCACAACAGCGAGTACGCCAAGGCGAGCGGCGCGCCGGAGATGTACGCCAACACCCTGCTGCTGCAGGGGATGTGGGAGCGTGCGCTGCGCAACTACATGGGCCTCGATGGCCAGCTGCGCCGGATCGCCGGCTTCCGGATGAACAGCTTCAACTGCGTCGGCGAGACCGTCGTGGTGAAGGGCGAGGTCGTCCGCAAATGGCGTGAGGGCGACGAGGGCTTCGTCGAGATCAAGATGTGGTCGGAGAACGGGGGCCGGATGACGGTCGGCCCGGGGCTGGCCACCATCACCCTGCCGCTGGCCGAGGCCACAGCACCGTGAGCGGCTGGCTCGAGGGCTATCGCGCGCTCGACCTCACCGACGAGCGCGGGCTGCTGGCCGGGCAGATGCTGGGCAAGCTGGGCGTCGACGTCATCCAGATCGAGCCGCCCGGCGGGTCGAGCGCGCGCCGGACGCCGCCGCTCGACGACGACGGCGCGTCCTTCTACTGGTCGGCCTACGCCGCCTGGAAGCGCGGGATCACGCTGGATCTCGAGCGCGAGGAGGGGCGCGAGCTGCTGCTGCGGCTCATCGAAGCGGCTGACTTCCTGATCGAATCCGAGCGCCCCGGGCGGCTGGCCCAACTGGGCCTCGGCCACGACGTGCTGATGGCGCGCAATCCGCGGTTGATCCATGTCTCGATCACCCCGTTCGGCTCGGACGGCCCCAAGCGCGAATACGCCGACGCCGAGCTGATCCTGTGGGCTGCCGGCGGGCCGCTGCACCCGAGCCGCGACGCCGAGGGGCCGCCGCTTCGGATCAGCGTCCCGCAGGCCTATCTGCACGGCGCGGCCGACGCTGCGGCCGGCGCCCTGATCGCGCACTTCGCGCGGCTGCAGACCGGGCGCGGACAGCATGTCGACATCTCCGTACAGCAGAGCGTGACCCAGGCGACCCTGGGTAGCCACCTCGCCGCAGCCGTCGGTCACGCCGACTTCTCCTTTCTGCCGAGACCGAAGCCGCAGTCCGGCCCCAAGGTGCTCGACCTCTCCGGAAGCGGCACGCGCACGCGGCGCTCGAAGTGGATCGTGCGGGACGGCTTGGTGGAGATGCATCTCGGCATGGGCCCCTCGGCCGGGGGCAAGACGAACAACCTCTTCGCCTGGATGCGCGAGGAGGGCGCCTTGCCGGAGGCGATGCATGCGTGGGACTGGGTCGCGCTCCCTGGCCAGCTCTCGTCGGGCGCCCGAACCGAGGCGGATCTCGAAGCCGCCCGCGACGCGGTCGCGGCCTTTCTGGCGCCGCGCGCCAAGGCGGACCTCCAGCGCGAGGCGCTGAACCGCAAGTTCCTGATGGCCCCGATCAACGACGTCGGCGACCTGCTCACCAGCGAGCAACTGAAGGCCCGCGACGTGTTCGTGACGGTGCATGAGGGCGATCGCACGCGCACCTTGCCCGGCCCGTTCGCCGCCGGCGCGCCCGGTATGTTCGCCGAGCCACGCGCCGCGCCGCATGTCGGCCAGCACAACGCGGCGGTGTTCGGAGACCTGCTCGGGCTCGGATTCGACGATCTGGCGCAACTCTCCCAGCGCGGGGTGATCTGATGAGTGTCGCTGCGCTTGGCGATCTTAAGGTGCTGGATCTCGCCTGGGTGGTCGCCGGCCCGCTGATCGGCCGCTCGCTGGCCGACTATGGGGCGACCGTGGTGCGGGTGGAGACCGCATCTCGAACCGACACCGCTCGCTTGATGGGGCCATTCCCGGGCGGCAAGACGGACTGGCAGCGCTCGGCGCTCTACGATACTTGCAACACCGGCAAGCTCGGCCTGTGCCTCGACCTGGGGCAGGAGGCCGCCCGCGAGGTGGTGCGTGACCTGGTCCGCTGGGCCGACGTCGTCGTCGAGAGCTTCGCGCCAGGCCAGATGGCGCGCTGGGGCCTGGGCGCCGAGGCGCTGAGGGCGGTCAATCCCAGCCTCATCGGGCTTTCGACGTCGCTGATGGGGCAGACCGGCCCGCTCGCGGCCTTCGGCGGGTTCGGCAACCTCGGCGCGGCGGTCGCCGGCTATCAGGGAATCGTCGGACGCGAAGGCGCGCTGCCGATCGGGCCGTTCGGGCCTTACACCGATTATGTGGGGCCGCGGTTTGCGCTGGTGGCGCTGCTCGCGGCGCTCGATCACCGCAGGCGGACCGGCGAGGGCTGCTGGCTCGACGTGTCACAAGCGGAGGCCGGCGTGCAGTTCCTCAGCGCCGAGATCGCCCAGGGGGCGGCGAAGGGGCGTCATCCGCAAGCGATCGGCAACCGCGACCTTCGCTACGCGCCGCACGGCGTATTCCCCTGCGCCGGCGAGGACACCTGGGTCGCCGTCGTGGCGCGCGACGACGCGGAATGGGCGAGGTTGGCCGAACGGATCGGCGGCGATGCGCTCGATCCGGCGTTTCGCGCTGTCGCCGGCCGCAAGGCGCTGGAGGATCGGCTTGAGGCTCTGCTGGCCGCCTGGACGCGGTCACAAACCGCGGACGCCGTCGAAGCCGAGTTGCAGCAACTAGGCGTCGCTGCGCACAAGGCGGGCGACACCGCCGATCTGGTCGCCGACCCGCAGCTCGCGGCGCGAGGACACTTCGTACATCTGCCACACCCGTTGGGCGGCGAAAGCGTGGTGGACGCCACCCGCTATCAGCTGTCCGACACACCGGCCGACTATCCCCGCGCCGCGCCACACTTCGGTCGCGACACCGACGAGGTGCTGCGACGGATCCTGGGCTATGGGGATGTGCGGATCGCCGAGTTGGAGGCCGCGGGCGTGCTGCGCTGAGGTCCGTCGCTAGGCGGCGTCTTTCGGCTTGCCAAAGCTCGGCCTGCCGACCATTTCTCCTAACTCAATAGGGCCGGGCGGTCTTCTCGGGTCCGTCTGCAGAATTCGCCGCCGCACGAGACGCGGCAGGGCGGTCGGGAGAGGGTGCGATGCTCGAGATTCTCAGGGACCTGCGGACCGAACTCACCGAGCTCGACGCCTTCGTCTCCGGCCTGCGGGAGGCGGAGTTCTACGGCGTGACGCCCTTCTACGAATGGCGCGTGTACGACGAGATCCTGCACCTGCACTTCGTCGACTGGCTGGGCATGCTGTCGATGACCGACGGCGAGCGCTTCAAGGTCGAGGGCGAGCGGATGCACGCCGCCTCGTCCAAGCCGGACTACCACATGGCGCCCTACACCCAGACGCTGTTCGGCGTGCCCGACCGCGCGGGCGTGATGAAGCTTTGGCGCGACGGCTACACCGGCATGCTGGATCACTTCGAGCAGGCCGACCCGAAGGCGCGGATGACCTGGTTCGGTCCGCCGATGGGTTATCGCTCGTTCGCGACGGCGCGCCTGATGGAGGCCTGGGCGCACGGGCAGGACATCTACGACGCCTTCGCCGTTCGGCGCCGCAACGATGGCCGGATCCGGCACGTGGCCGACATCGGTGTGAGGACCTTCGGCTTTTCTTTCATGATTCACGGTGAGCCGGTCCCGGAAGGCCCGCCGCCCTATGTCGCGCTCACCGCGCCGGACGGCGAGATCTGGACCTGGAACGATCCCGACAGCCCGCAACGGCTGACTGGCCCGGCCGAGGATTTCTGCATGATCGTCACCCAGCGCCGCAACGTGGCCGACACCGCGCTCCAAGCCACGGGCGAGGGCGTCACCCGCTGGATGCAGATCGCGCAGTGCTTCGCAGGCGGTCCGGCGCTGGGGCCGGCCCCCGGGCAACGGGTGGTGCGCTACGCCGACTGACGGCCGCGAACCACGCTCGATTTAAGTAAATTCAATTGGGGCCTTGCGAGTTGAAGCGAGGCGAACTCCGCTTGCGACGGCGCCGACGTTGAAATAACTCAGTCTTGCTCAGCAATTGTGCTGGCAGTGGCGCCCTCGCGAATTTCGTGTTCGCAGGGAGCGGCCGGTTCGTCACGAGGTTGTCGTGCGTGGTCGAGCCGCGGCTTGCGCCGGCGGGGTGGACCAAGGCTGCTGAGCGGCTTGATCTAGAGGAGACGTGTCGATGGCGGGCAAGCTTCGGGAGCTGGTGACGGGCGTCCTCGCGCTTGAGCCGGGCGCGGACGCGATCGAGTTCGGTCGGACCTGGACCACCTGGGGCCAGCTAGCCAAGGGGATGAGCGACCTCGCCGGCATCCTCGCCGCCAACGGCCTGGGTGACGGCGCGCGCGTCGGCGTGATGATGCGTAACCGCCCCGCGTTCCTCTCCGCCCTGTTTGAGATCGTCACCACCAGCCGTTGCTTGGTGACGCTGAACCCGGTCTATCCGGATGAGCGCGTCTCGGCCGATATCGTCAAGGCGGCTGTTCCCATCGTCGTCGGCGACGGCGAAGACTGGGGCCGCGCCACGCTGCGCGACGCCGCCGCCGAAATCGGCGCGGTGATGGTCCAGGCAGACTACGGCCAGGATGGCGCCATCGCCTTCCGCGAGATTCAGGCGCCCAAGCGCGAGCTCTGGAGCAAGCCGTTCGCCGAGGGCGTGGCGATCGAGATGCTGACCAGCGGCACCACCGGCCCGCCCAAGCGCGTGCCGCTCGCCGCCTCCAAGTTCGAGCGTTCGATGCTCGATTTCGCCCTGTTCGAGAAGGGCCGTGAGGATCTGCAGCCCAAGCTGCGCAGCGGCGTGTCGCTGCTGTCCCAGTCGCTGGCCCACATCGGCGGCGTTGGCGGCGCGCTGAACACCGTCATGGCGGGCCGTAAGGCAAACCTGCAGGAACGCTTCACCGTGGCGGCTTTCCACGACGTGGTCGTGCGGCATCGCCCGAAGGTGGCCGGCGGGCCGCCGGCCGTGCTGCGCATGATCCTCGACGCCAACATTCCGAAGGAAGATCTCTCAAGTCTCGTGGTGTTCCGCTCGGGGACCGCGCCGCTCGATCCGGCGCTCGCGGCGGAATTCACCGCGCGCTACGGCATCCCGGTGCTGCAGAACTACGGCGCGACCGAGTTCGCCGGCGGCGTGGCCGGATGGACCAACGCCGATCACCAGAAGTACGGCAAGGAGAAGGCTGGCAGCGTCGGCCGGCTGAATCCCGGCGTGAATGGCCGGGTGGTCGATCCGGAGACCGGCGAGCCCAAGACTCCGGGCGAGGTCGGCGTGCTGGAACTGCGGGCCGAGCACCTCGGCGACGGCAAGAACTGGCTGCGCACGACCGATCTGGCGATCGTCGACGCGGACAATTTCCTGTTCATCAAGGGCCGGTCGGACAACGCCATCAACCGCGGCGGCTACAAGGTCAGCCCCGACGAGGTGGTGCGCGCGCTGGAGGCGCACGAAGCGGTGCACGAGGCTTCGGTGGTCGGCATCCCCGACCCGCGCCTGGGCCAAGTTCCGGTGGCCGCGCTCATCGCCAAGCCGGGCGCGAGCCCGGTGACCGACGCCGAGTTGAACGGCTTCCTGCGCCGCTCGCTGTCGCCCTACCAGATCCCGGTGGAATTCCGCTGGGTCGAGGAGCTGCCGCGAACCGTGTCCTTGAAGGTGGACCAGGGCCGGGTGAAGGAGCTATTTGCGCCGCGGGGCGCGACGGCCTAACCGTCGTCGCCGACTTGAGACGCCGCCTCTGGAGACCCGCTTGACCGACCGCAAGACCCTTTACGAGATCGTCGACGGCGCGGGCTGGATCACGCTGAACAGCCCGGACAACCGCAACGCGCTCAGCGTCGAGCTCGTCCAGCACCTGGAGGAGGACCTTGCGCGTGCGATGGCCGATCCGCAGGTGCGCTGCATCGTCCTGACGGGGACGGGCGCGGCGTTCTGCGCCGGCGCCGATCTCAAGGCCAGCCGGCCCGGTGTCGCTCAGCAAAGCGAAGGCCCGTCGCCCTACGTGCGCATCCTGCAGACCATGCTCGACGCGCCAAAGCCTGTGATCGCGGCGGTCAATGGGGCGGCCTTCGCGGGCGGTCTCGGCCTGGTGGCCGCAGCCGACATCGTCGTCGCCGCCGATCATGTAAAGTTCAGCTTCAGCGAGGTGAAGATCGGCGTGATCCCGGCGATCATCTCGGTGGTTTGCGTGCCGAAGCTCGGCGCGCACCGGGCGATGAAGCTGTTCCTTACCGGCGAGGCGATCGACGCCCAGCAGGCGATCGCCGACAACCTCATCCACCGCGCCGTGCCGGCCGCCGAGCTGCGCGCAGCGGTGATGGAAGAGGTCGCCGCAATCCGCCGCGGCGGCCCCAACGCCGTGGCCGAGAGCAAGCGCCTGGTGCGCCGCATCGCCGGTTCACCGCCGCCCGAGCTGTTCGCCTGGGCGGAAGCCAAGAGCGCCGAGATGTTCACCTCGGCGGAAGCCGCCGAGGGCATGGCCGCCTTCCGCGAGAAGCGCGCGCCGGCCTGGTTCAAGGAGTAGAAGACCGATGGCTAAGGACGTGGTGCGGATCGGCGGCGCCAGCGGGTTCTGGGGCGATGCGTCCATGTCGACGCCGCAACTGCTCGCGGCGGGGAACGTCGACTATATCGTCTACGACTATCTGGCCGAGATCACGATGTCGATCATGGGCCGGGCGCGGGCGCAGGACCCGACGAAGGGCTACGCGGGCGATTTCATCAGCGCCGTGCTGGCGCCGAGCCTGCGCGAGATCGCCCGCCAGAAGGTCAAGATCATCTCGAACGCCGGCGGCGTGAACGTCGTCGCCGCGGGCGAGGCGGTGAAGAAGGCCGTGGCGGCGCTCGACCTGCCGCTAAAGGTGGCCGTCATCGAAGGCGACGACCTCTACGACAAGCGCGAGGCGATCTCCAGGTCCGGCTATGCGGAGATGTTCTCCAATGCCGCCTTCCCCGCGCTGGACCAGCTCGTCAGCGTCAACGCCTATCTCGGAGCCTTCCCGATCGCTCAGGCGCTGGCGGATGGGGCGGACATCGTCATCACCGGCCGCTGCGTCGACAGCGCCGTGACGCTGGGCGCCTGCATCTACGAATTCGGCTGGACGCCGGAAGACCATGATAAGCTGGCCGGCGGCAGCCTGGCCGGCCACATCATCGAGTGCGGCCCGCAGGCGACCGGCGGCAACTTCACCGACTGGCGGCTGGTGGCCGAGACCATCCACGAGGTCGGCTATCCGATCGCCGAGATGAAGGCCGACGGCAGCTTCGTCTGCACCAAGCCCGAGGGTACGGGAGGCCTGGTCAACATCGGCACCGTGGGCGAACAGCTAGTCTACGAGATCGGCGATCCGCAGGCCTATATGCTGCCCGACGTCGTCTGCGACTTCTCGGGCGTGAAGCTCGAACAGCTCGGAGCGAACCGCGTGCAGGTGAGCGGCGCGCGCGGCCGAGCGGCGCCGGACACCTACAAGGTGAGCGGCACCTATTCCGACGGCTTCCGCACCGGCACGCTCTCGACCTTCTACGGCCTCGACGCCGGCGAGAAGGCGGCCGCCTATTCCGAGGCCGTGCTCAAGCGAGCGCGCGCGGCGCTGCGCGGTCGCAACCTGCCGGACTTCACCGAGACCAGCGTCGAACTCTTGGGCGCGGGCAGCCACTACGGCGCCGGGCAAGACCTGAAGGCCGCTCGCGAGGTCGTGGCCAAGATCGCGGTGCGTCACCCCGATCAGAGCGCGGCGAACCTGTTCCTCAAGGAGGCGACCGGGCTGGGCCTGGCCGCTCCGCCAAGCCTGTCCGGCTTCACCGGCGGCGGTCGCACCAGCGTGCAGCCGGTGGTGCGGCTGTTCTCGTTCCTGATCCCGCGCGCCGAGCTCGAGATCAAGGTGACGACCGACGGCAGAACGGCCCCGTTCAAGGACGTCGCGGGCCGCCGGGTCGACCCCAACGACCTGGCCAAGCCGCAGACGCCGCCCGTGCCCGCCACGGTCGACTCGCCGGTTCGCGTGCCGCTGGTTTCGATCGCCTGGGGCCGCAGCGGCGACAAGGGCGACAAGGCCAACGTCGGACTGATCGCCCGCTCGCCGGACTTCTACCCCTACATCCTGCGGGCGGTGACGCCGCAGAGCGTGGCCGAGCGCTTCGCCCACTTCGTCGAGGGCAAGGTCGACCGCTATGACCTCCCGGGGTTCTGCGCGGTCAACTTCCTGATGCACGAAGCCCTGGGCGGCGGCGGCATCGCCAGCCTGCGCAACGACCCGCAAGCGAAGGGCTTCGCGGCCCTGCTGCTCGACCAGGACGTCGAGGTGCCGGCGTCATTGGCCGAGAAACACAAGCTGCCGGTCGTTCAGGCGGCCTAACGCGAGGGATAGAGGGGCGGGATCATGAGCGACGCAGCCAAGCCCCTCTTCGTCCTGTTGCACGGAGGTTGCCACGGCGGCTGGTGCTATGAGCGGGTCGCCGAGGCGTTGGGGGCGCGCGGGTTCGACAGCGTCGCGCCGACTATGGCGTTCGACGATCCAGCCAAGACCCTGGACGAACACGCCGATCTGGTGGCCGCGCTCATTCCGCCTGGCCGCGAGGCGGTGGTGGTGGGCCATTCGATGGGCGGGCTGGTGGCGCCCCTGGTCGCGACGCGGCGGCCGCTGCGCCATCTGGCGCTGCTCTGCGCCGTCGTACCGGACCCGGGACGCAGCGCCTCCGACCTCAACCAGGCTCCGGGCGTGCCGGGGCCGAGCACCGTCCCCCTCGAAGCGCTGACTGTCGACGCCAACGGAGTCCTGCGCTTCGCCTCGCGGGATGCGCTGCACCGCCACCTCTATCAGGATTGCGACGACGCCGTCGTCGACGCGGCATGGCTGCGTGCGAGCGCCACGGCGCCGACCATCTCCGTCCAGCCGTCGCCGCTCAAGGAATGGCCGCGCGTGCCCACCACCTCGATCATCGGAACCGAGGATGGGGCCGTGAACCCTGAGTGGAGCCGCCAAGCCGCCCGCCGCGTCGGCGCGATGCTGGTGGAGCTGCAAGGCAGCAGCCACTCGCCCTTCTATTCGCAGGTCGAGCAACTGACCGAGGTCCTGGCCGCGCTCTAGTTAGTTCCCGGTCCAGACTGGGGGGCGCTTTTCGGCGAAGGCCTTTGCGCCTTCGATGAAGTCGCGGCTCCGGCCGATCCGCTTGCCGGCCTCCTTCGACAAGGCCCAGAGCTCGTCCTCGGTGTGCTCCTGCGCAACGCGGGCCAGAGCCAGGCTCTCGCGAACCGCCATCGGTGCGGCGCGAGCGATCTGGGCGGCGATTTCCAGCGCCTTACCCAAAGCCTTGCCAGGGGCGGTGAGGTGGTTGACCAGACCCAGCTCATAGGCGCGCTGCGCGCTGATCGGTTCGCCAGTCACCGCCATTTCGATGGCGATGCTGCGTGGGATCACGCGGGGCAGGCGGAACACTCCGCCGGCGGCGGCGAAGCCGCCGCGCTTCACCTCGGGCACGCCGAAAGTTGTGGTCTCGGTCGCCACCACCATGTCGCAGGCCAGCGCGAACTCCATGCCGCCGCCGAGCGTGACGCCGGAGACCGCGGCGATCCAGGGGATCCGCCAGTCGCCGCGCATGAATCCGGAGAAGCCGTGCTCGCCGAAGCTCAGCTCACGGGTCCGACCTGCGGCCAGCACCTTGAGGTCCGCCCCGGAGCAGAACACCCCATCGCTCGAAGACGTCAGGATGCCGACACGGACGTCGGGGTCCTGGTCGGCCGCCTGCACCGTCTCGGCGATCTTTTGCGCCATCTCGATGCTGACCGCATTCCGGGCTTCCGGCCGGTTCAGCGTGATGACGAGCACATGGTCGCCGCTCTTCTCGACAAGGACATGGTCGGTCATGGACTTCTCATTGCGATCGGTTCGGGTGTTGGGCTGGATAACAGCAAATCCGCCAACTCGACTTATTGCATCCGCGGCGAGTAACTAGACTTAGTGGGAAAATTGTGAGCCGAACGGGGGGCTCAGCCCGCGCCAGACGGGTCTAGGGGGAGGTGCGTAACGGTACGCCTGAGGTCGTTCAAGTGGCTGGCGACGCGGAGCAGCGCGCGCTGGCCCGGGCCATGGACGCGGCGCCGCTGACGCCGCTGCACTGCTTCATGATTTCGGTGATCTGCAGCGGCACCTGTTCGAGGTGATCGAGCTGATGATGACCTGCGTGTTTGCGCTCATCTTCGCACCCGCTCTCTGAGCGCTGCTGGCGCATGCCGGCGAGAAGGCGATGCTCGTCCTGCTGTCGAGCCTGATGGCGATTTCGGCCATCCTGCTGCTGTTCCATCTCCGGCGGGCGGCGCGCGAACCGCAGGCCGCGGCTGCCGCCGCCTGAGCCGAAAGGATGGGGGCGGCCGGGAGACCGCCGCTTCTGCGTCACGACGCCAGGGACAGCTCCTTGACCGCTTGGGTTTCGGCGGATTCCGCCGTCCACGGCGCGGGGATGCGGGGAGAGGGCGTCTGGTCGACCACCCACTTCAGCATCCGACGCTCCGGCTCCATGCCGTCCATAGGGCCATAAGAGTTCATCCGCGCGACGAAGCCGAGGTCGACGATCATCTGCGCACCGCGCAACGCCAGGCCGTCGCGGATCTTTCGCCGCAGGCTGGGCGGATAGACGCCGATCGTCTGGGTCCAGGCCGACACGCGCTTCAGCGCCTCGTCGGCGCTCGCGACCGGCACCAAGTTGACTGTCCGCGCCGCGAGCAGGCTGGCGAACGGCACGGCCTCGTCGGTCTGGGAGACGATCACGCAGCCGTCACGGTCGCCGCCGCGATGCAACCGGTACCACTCGTCCTGGAACACCAGGCCTTCGAGCTCTTCCTTGAGCTCCCGCGGCAGGCTCTTCACCGGCGTGCTCAGCGTCGTCGGCAGCTTGGCGAAGCCCTCGAAGACCTTCTGGCCGAGCCGGTTCAGCCCCTCCAGCTGCTCGGGATCATCGACGTCGCACTCGACGTAGACCATGCGGGCGTTGGCGCAGGCTTCCTGGTTCCAGAGGCCGACGTCGAGGGCCGCGCGGATCGCCGCTTCCTCCATCGCCGAGCCTTCGACGAGCGCCTCGCGGCCGATCACCGACATGCTGTGCTTCGGGTCGAGGGTGATCAGGTCCAGCCCAGGCTGCAGGTAGCGGGTGATGTGCTTGATGCTGTCGAAGCCGCCCCAGGCGACGATCTTCTCGATCCGGTTGGGATTGTAGAGGGTCGCCTCGACCTTCTCGTCGCCACCTTTCCAATAGGCGGCCGACATGTGCCGGGTGACCGGGTGGTCGCGGTCCAGCTCGATCATGGTCCGAAGGATCGCCGACATGGTCAGCGGATCGTTCGAGGGCGTCTTGGTGATGCAGTCGGAGCGGGTGATCGCCCCGCGCAGCACCGTATTCACCGACACGCCGGGCAGGTTGCCGGCGATGATGTTCACCGCCTTCGAGCCGAACGCGCGGATCGCGTTCACCCCGCCGTTGGCCAGCGGCTGTTCGACCCAGCCTTCCAGGTAGGCGATGCCGATCCGCTTCTCGGCGTACTCCATGACGGCGTCGCGTGAGAGCGCCTTGCGGGCGCCGTAGGTGTAGAGGAACTCCAGGATCGGCGCGGTCAGCCCCGAGGTGTGCACCGACAGCTCGTAGGCGCGCTTCCAAGCCGAGTTCCTGTCGAGATTGAGCATGCCGCTCAGCTCGTTCAGGAAGCGGGCGATTTCCTCGACCTTGACGTCCTGGTAGGCCGCCAGCGCCGCCGCATCGCCCTTCGTCAGCCGGTTCATGTACTTGGACACGTCTGGCGTGCGGAAGGCGACGCCGCCGTTCCGGCCGGCGAAGCTCACCTCATAGTCGTCGATGATCTCGCCACGGATGATCAGCGGGACGTTGAATTCGGAGTCGGTGGTCATCACGCATCCGCCATCTGATTGAGGAAAGCGATCGCCTTCTCCTGCGCATCGGGCGCGCCGGCGCAGGAGATCTTGTCCTCCCCGCCGGTGAGCTCGCTGAACCGCTGGATGTTGTCTTCGAAGTACTCGGACTTGCGGCCGCAGGGGCAGTCGCCATCCCAGTGGATGGTCACGCGGTCGCCGGTGACGAAGCCTGCCCAATAGCTCTCGACCGCGAGGTCGTAGAAGGCGGCCCGGCCGGTCTGCGTCCCGCGCCGCGGCAGCGGCTCGCCGGTCTCCGGATCGAGGATGAAAGTCAGCAGATAGGGCGGCGCGTGGTAGTGGCCGTGCGAGCAGCGGCCGTTGACGGCGACCAGCTCCGACATGCCGTAGCCGCCGGTGATCTCCGCGCCGAAGACCTCGGCGCAGACCTCGCGCCAGTCGTCGGGGATCGCCATGCCCTTCTTGCCGCCGCCCGACGACAACCAGCTCTCCGGCGAGAACAGGTTGCGGTAGCCGCGCTTCACGGCGGTCTGCGCCCACGGATAGAGGATCGGCGTCACCGCGGTCATCAACACCCGCTTGCCGGCCAAGTTCTCGAGGATGCGGTCGAACAGCGCCGCCTCGTCCTTCGGTTTGTCGTGCGCGCGCTGGCGGTTCTGGGTGAAGCGCTTGATCAGGTGCTCGGGAATCTCGAGCTCGTCCAGCGCCCCGCGCGCCTCCGCCGCGGCGACGCGACCGGTCAGGGCCAACACGTCGGGGCTGAGAAGCTCGTCGTAGAGCGCATAGACCTGCGAGGGGTCGCCGATGGTCTTGGCGTTGTAGTCGAGCGCGCGATTGCCGGCATAGAAGCCATAGCGATACGTCGGGTGGACGATCGGGATCGGATGACTTTCCCGGATTGCCCTGGCGTCGAGCGGGCAGTCGCGTTCGCCCGGCATGCCTTCCCACTTGGCGTAGGAGGAGTGGCACAACAGGTGGGTGTCCCGCTCGGTGCGCGGGATGATGGAGATGCGGCCGCTAGTGCCGGTGGTGTGGATCGCGGTGACGGGCGTCTGCTGCTGCAGCGCCAACAGCCAGTCGTCGATCCCCTGGACGCCGTCGACGTCGACATTGCCGAGGTCGTGGGCCGACAATTGGTCCAGCCACTTGGTCAGCGCCTTGAAGTTGCCGCGCTCGATCAGCGAGGGCGGATAGCTCTTGTAGACGGCGTGCTGGAACAGCAGCGGCGCCGCATCGTCGAGCGAGGTGATCGTGCTCACGCCCTGAACGTCGGCCATCTTCTTGAGAACGCTGATCCGGTCTTTCAGGAGAGAGAACCGGTCCTTCATCAAGGTCAGGCGGAATTCATCTACCGCCTCGCGTGGCAAAGTCTGCAGATCGCGGACATGTACGTCCACCAGCCCTTCCATATTGTGCCGGTATTCCTGCAGCTCGAGCATAGAGACGTTCCCAATGGTGTACTTAAGCGGCCCCATGATCTGGGGAGCGCCATCACCGGTCCAGCGACGAAATCAAACGGTCAGGGGCTCCGGTTGAACCGTGCCTTCTCTGCAGCCGTTCCAATCGGTTCTCCGCTCATGCCATATTGCCGCACGCGCCGGCGGGTCTGTCGGCAGGGAGGATATTGTGATCGAGACTTCGTGTTACGTCGTGCCGGCCGCCAAGGAGCCCCTGGTCCCGTCCGTGATCCAGCGCCGCGAGCCTGGTCCGACGGAAGTGCTCATCCGCATCCACTACTGCGGCATCTGCCACTCCGATTTGCATGTGGGGCGCGGCGAGGTCGGTCGCGGCAATTTTCCCGTCGTTCCGGGGCATGAGATCGCCGGCACGGTGGAGCGCGTCGGCAGCGCGGTGACCAAGTACAAGGTCGGCGACCGCGTCGGCGTCGGCTGCATGGTCGACAGCTGCCGCACCTGTGAGCCCTGCGAAGAGGGCGAGGAGCAGTTCTGCACGCAGATGGTCGGCACCTACGGTGCGCCGGGCAAGGACGGGCACGTCACCCAGGGCGGTTATTCCACCTGGCTCACGGTCGAACAGGACTTCGCCGTTCGCATCCCCGATCAGCTGTCGCTCGAAGAGGCCGCGCCGCTGCTGTGCGCCGGCATCACCACCTATTCGCCGATGAAGCTGTTCGGGGTCGGCAAGGGCACGCGCGTCGGCGTGGTGGGCCTGGGCGGCCTGGGCCACGTCGCGGTGAAGTTCGCCGTCGCCATGGGCGCGCGCGTCACGGTGATCTCGTCGAGCGAGCGCAAGAAGGCAGACGCTTTGGCGCTCGGCGTCGAGGAGTTCGTCGCGATCGGCGACCCGGCCCAGCGCAGCGACTGGAAGGGCCAGCTCGATGTCATCCTCAACACCGTCAGCGCGCCCAGCGACATCGACTACCTGGTCTCGCACCTGGCGGTCGACGGGGTGATGGTGATGCTCGGCATCACTGGGGCGGCCTCGGTGCAGATGATCCAACTGATCTTCCGCCGTCGGCGCATCGCCGGCTCGATGATCGGCGGCATCCGCGAGACGCAAGAGATGCTCGACTTCGCCGCCGAGCACGGCATCACCGCCGACATCGAGCTAATGCACCCCAACCAGGTCAACGAGGCCTGGTCGCGCCTGGACAAGGGCGACGTGCGCTTCCGCTTCGTGCTCGACATGCAGAAGCTGGCCGCGGCGTAGAACCGCCTTCGAGCGACGGTCGGGCGTAAACGCCCGACCGCTTCGCGTTCTTCAGATCATGGCTTCGATCAGCCGCGGGCCGGAGCCGGCGAGGGCGCTGACGAACTGCGCCTCGAACTGCGCGACCGTCTCGGCGCGGCTGGCCTCGACGCCCATGCCGCGGGCCATATCGACCCAGCTGAGGTCCGGGTTCCCGAGGTCCAGCATAGAGAGTGCTGTCGGCCCGGGGTTCTTCGCGCCCACCTTGTTCAACTCGCCCTTCAGCACCGCGTAGCTGCGGTTGGCGAAGATGACGGTGACCACGTCGAGGCGCTCGCGCGCCTGGGTCCACAGCGCCTGCAACGTGTACATGCCGCTGCCGTCGGCCTGCAAATTGATCACCTTGCGGCCTGGGCAGGCGACCGCGGCGCCGGCGGCGACCGGGATGCCCTGGCCGATCGCGCCGCCGGTGATGGTCATCCAATCATGCGGGCGCGCGGCGGCCAGCATCTTGTGCGGCCCCATCCGGTTGGTGGCCGCTTCCTCCGAAATGACGGCGCCGTCCGGCAGATGGCGCGCGACGACGGCGCCGATGCTGTGCTGGTCGAGCGCGCCGGTCGGGGCGGCGGGCAGGGCGAGTTCGACGCGGTGGGCCGCAGGACCCTTGGCGCCGAGCGCTTCGGCCACCGACGCGAGCGCCGCCAGTCCATCCTCATGCGGATGGGCGAGATAGTGGATCTGCAGGCCGGCGGGCAGCGACCAACTGGAGCGGTCGGGATAAGCAAATCCGCCGACCGGCGGCTGTGAGCCGACCAGGATCAGATGCGCTACGTCGCGATAGGTCTCCTCGATCATCGAGGACATGCCGGACACTTGGGCGACGGCGACCCGGCCGGCGCCTCTCTGCAGACGCCCACCTTCCCCGATGACCTGAGCTCCCGTCGCCGCGGCGATCCGCCCGAGAACCTCGAGGCCGTCCTCTCGCAAGGTCAGCCCGCGGGTCAGGATGACGGTCTTGCGACCGGAGCGAAGCATCGTCACCGCCCGATCGACGGCGGCGCCCGAAACGGCGGCGCGTTGCGTGGCCGGCAGGGCGGGCGCCGGCGCTGCGGCCGCGTCCCAGGCGGCGTTGGCCGGCAGGATCAGCGTGGCGACGCCACCCGGTGCGGCGCTCGCTTCTGCAACCGCGCGCGCAGTGTCCGCCGCTGCGGTGAGGGAGCTCGGCGTCGTATGCACCCATTTGGAGACCGGCCGGGCCAAGCCCGCGATGTCGGCGACCAGCGGCGAGTCCCACTGCAGGTGGAAGGTGGCGTGTTCGCCTACGATGTTGACGATCGGGGTCTGCGCGCGCCGCGCGTTGTGCAGGTTGGCGATGGCGTTGCCGAGGCCGGTGCCGAGATGCAGCAGGGTCACGGCAGGCTTGTCGGCCATGCGGCCATAGCCGTCGGCCATGCCCGACACGGCGCCCTCGAACAGTCCCAGGATCGGCCGCATGCCGGGCACGCGGTCGAGCGCGGCGACGAAGTGCATTTCCGAGGTGCCGGGATTGGCGAAACAGGTGTCGACGCCTGCGCCCACCAAGGTGCGGACGATGCTCTCCGCGCCGTTCATCGCTGCAGCTTCCATAGGCGTCTCCCCGCTTTTCAAACTGTCCGGCTGCGCCCGGTTGCGCGCACTGATACGCCAATCGCCGGGCGCGTCCAGCGGGCCGGCGCCGCCAAGCCGGCGGCTTACGACGCCTTGGCCGGCAGCGGCGCGAGGATGCGCTCGCGGTCGGCGCCGGTGCGCGACTTCAGGTAGCCGCAGTCCAGCACGTAGAGCTTGACCGACGCCTTGGCCGTTGCTGCTCCCGCCTGCGCCGACCAAGCGAGCGCGGCGGCGAAAACGGGCGCCTTGCTGCGGCCATGTGGCCCATGGCGGCGGCGCTCCTGACTACGCCGGCGACCTGGCGACCAAGACGGCATCATCGCAGGCGCCGGCCAGGCAAGCGGAGCGGGCGCGCAAGTGATCGACGCGGGGGGCGCCGCAACAGCCGCGCATCTCGCAGCCCTCCGCTAGCAGGGCATTGCCGAGCGGCGGGAAAATGCGCATCAAATTGGCCGCCAGAGCGCCGCAAGCGCCGGCGGTCGGGGGGACAATGCGTAAACGAGCACCCATCGTTCTTCGGCTGGTCGTCGGTGGCGTGGCCGCTTCGCTCGTCGTGGCGGCGGGATGGTCGGTGCGCGCCGATCTCGCGCCGGCGGAGACCGCGCTCGTGACCGGTGAGGACGCCTATCTGCAGTCCTGCGCCGCCTGCCACGGGCGTGGGCTGCAAGGCTCGTCGGGGCCGGCGATCGGTCCGCCGCTCAAAGGCGAGGCTTTCGTCGCGAAGTGGGCAAGCCTGCCGCGCGACCAATTGATCGCCTTCGTTCACGAGCGGATGCCGCCCACCGCGCCCGGGTCGCTGGACCCAGCGACGGTCTTGCAGATCAGCAACTATCTGCTTCGCGCCAACAACCTGTCGACGGCCGCCGCCCCGCCGCCCGCGAGCGCGCCTGTCGCGGCCGCGCCCGCGCCGGGCACGGACTTCACGGCGCCCGCCGAGGAGGCCGATCGCGACGCGACCTATCAGGCGGTGATGGCGAAGCGGGCCGAACTCGCCGGCGGGGTTCGGCCGGTCGACGAGGCCATGCTCGCCAGCCCCCCGCAGGGCGACTGGCTCTCCTGGCGCAACGCGCTGTCGACCCAAGCCTACAGCCCGCTGGAGCAGATCGACGCCGCCAACGTGCGCGGGCTCGGCCTCGCCTGGAGCCTCTCGCTGGCGCCCGGCACCAACGGCATTGCTCCGATCGTCCACGACGGGGTGATGTTCCTGAACAACAACGGGACGGTGATGGCCCTCGATGCGCGCGACGGCCAACTGCTGTGGCGTTATTCGCGCCCCGCGGCGCCGCATCCGACCCGCGTCCCCGCCACACAGGCGCGCAGCATGGCTCTGTACGGCCGCGCGCTGTATGTGCCGACGGTCGACAACCACGTGCTGGCGCTAGAAGCGACCTCGGGTCGGGTGCTGTGGGACCACGAGATCGGCAAGCCCGCCGACCTTCTGCAACTGACGGCTCCGCCGCTCGTCGTGCACGGCAAGGTCATTCAGCCGGTCTCCGGCTGCCAGGGCGGCGACCTTCCCGGCGGTTGCTTCATCGTCGCGCTGGACGAAAAGACCGGGCGCGAACTCTGGCGCTTCAACACCATCGCGCGTCCCGGGGAACGTGGCGGCGACACCTGGAACGGCGCTCCGCTCGACCGCCGGTTCGGCGGCTCAGTCTGGACCGGCGGCAGCTACGATCCGGAACTGAACCTGGTCTACTTCGGTGTCGGCCAGACCTACACCATCTCGACGCTGCTCGATCGCGGGCGGGGCTCGAAGGACGCGCTCTTCACCGATTCCACGGTGGCGCTCGATCCGGACACCGGCAAGCTCGCCTGGCATTACCAGCACGCGCCTCAGGACGTCTGGGACTTCGACTGGGCGTTCGAGCGCACCGTCGTGGCGCTGGAAGGACCCAAGGGCCTGCAAAAGGTGGTGATCACGGGTGGCAAGCCCGGCGTATTCGACGCGCTCGACGCCAAGGGCGGGCGCTACCTGTGGTCCTGGGATCCCGGGCTGCAGAATTTCATCACCCGCATCGATCCGAAGACCGGCCGCAAGATCTACGATCCGGCGCTGACGCCCGAGTTCGGCAAGCCCAAGCTGGTCTGCCCCTCGACGCTCGGCAACCGCAACTGGCCGACGACCGCCTTCTCCCCACAGACCGGGTTGCTCTACATCCCGCTCGCGCCGACCTGCATGGAGTTCTCGAGGAACACCGACCCCAAGGACCCGTCGCTGGAGAGCTATGGCGAGATGCGGATCGTCCGGACGCGCCGTCCGGACAGCGATGGAAACTTCGGCTGGCTGGCGGCGCTCGACGTGACCACGGGCAAGACCGCCTGGGTCGAGAAGCGGCGTGCGCCGCCGGCCAGCGCCGTGCTGGCGACCGGCGGCGGGCTCGTGTTCATCGGCGCCCGCGACAGGACGTTTCGCGCCGTCGACGCCCGCGCCGGGCAGGAGCTGTGGCGTACCGTTCTGCCAGCTGTGCCGGTCGGTTTCCCGCTCAGCTATGGCGTCGGCGGGGTTCAGTATGTCGCCATCGTCGCGGGTGGCCGTGGCCAGCCGATCGAGGCGTTCCTGACGCCGATGACGCCGGAGAACCTGCCCTCGGACAGCGCCAAGACGCTCATGGTGTTCGCCCTGCCGTGGCCGGGCCGCTGAGCTGCGCCGATCCTTCCGCCGCGGTTGCTTTAGGCTGGGGCGCGTGATTGAGTTTGAAGGAATAGCCCCCGCGCACCCGACGACGCCCGCGTCCCGCGCGGCGCGGCGGCTTAGCCCGCCATGGCGGCCGGCCGGATCGGCGCAAAACATGCCTGGGCGTTGGAAGGAGACGAACCGTGTCGCAGACGACTGTCGTGCGTGGTGGCCTCATCGTCGATGGAACCGGCGCCGCCCCCTACGAAGGCGATGTCGCCATCCAGGGCTCGACCATCGTGGCGGTAGGCAAAAACCTGCCGGCGGGCGACCACGAGGAAGACGCGCGGGACCACTTGGTCACGCCTGGCTTCGTCGACATCCACACCCACTACGACGCGCAAGCGACCTGGAGCACGCGCATGTCGCCGTCCTCCAGCCATGGGGTGACGACCGCCGTGCTGGGAAACTGCGGCGTCGGCTTCGCGCCGTGCCGCGCTGGCGACCGTGAGGCCTTGATCCATCTGATGGAGGGCGTCGAGGACATCCCCGAGGCCGTCATGGCTGCGGGCCTCCCGTGGGATTGGGAAAGTTTCCCCGATTACCTCGACAGCCTCGACCAGCGCTCGCGTGACATCGACCTGGCCTGTTACCTGCCGCACTCGCCGTTGCGCGTAAACGTGATGGGGCAACGTGGGCTCGATCGGGAGCCGGCGACCGAGGCGGACATGGCGCGGATGCGCGAGCTCGCCGGCGAGGCGATGCGCGCCGGGGCCATCGGCTTTTCGACCTCACGCCTGAGCGTGCACCGCGACGTCGCCGGCAATCTGATACCCTCCCACCGCGTCGCCGAGGATGAGCTGACCGCCATCGCCCAGGGCGTCGCCGAGGGCGGCGGCGGCCTGCTGCAGGTGGTCTTCGACTCGCAGGAGCAGGGCGGCATCTTGAGCGAGTTGGAGAGCTATGGGCGCGTCGCCCGGGCCTCGAAGCAGCCGGTCAGCTTCTCGCTGGCCCAGTCTCCGGGGGTGCCGCACCTTTGGCGCCGGATCCTGGACGAGGTCGAGGCGATGAACCGCGGCGGCCTGAAGGTGTCGGCGCAGGTGCTGCCGCGGCCGGTCGGCATGCTGATGGGCCTGGACATCTCGCTCAACCCCTTCAGCCTCTGCCCGTCCTGGTCGAAGGTTGCCGGCCTGGCGCCCGCCGAGCGGGTGGTCGCGATGAGGGAGCCCGAGCTGCGCGCGGCGCTGCTTTCCGAACAGCCCGGCCTGCCCAACCAGCCGCTGTTCAAGATGGCGCGGCGCTTCCACATGATCTTCGAGCTCGGCGATCCGCCGAATTACGAGCCTGATCCCAGCGAAAGCATCACCGCGCGCGCAGAGCGCGCCGGCGTCGAACCGCTGGAGTTCGCTTATGACCTGCTGGTCAGCGGCAAGGGGGACACTCTGCTCTTCATCCCGATCGCCAACTACGCGGAAGGCAATCTGGAAGCGGTTCGCGCCATGCTGTCGCATCCGGACGTCACCATGGGGCTAGGTGACGGCGGCGCCCACTATGGCGTGGTCTGCGACAGCACCTTCACGACCTTCGCGCTCACGCACTGGGCGCGCGACCGCGCGAGCGGCCGGCTGCCGCTCGAGGAGGTCGTGCGGCTGATGAGTCACGACCCGGCGCGGCGCGCGGGTCTGAACGACCGCGGTCGGCTGGCGCGCGGCTACAAGGCCGACCTGAACATCATCGATCTGGATCGGCTGCGCCTGAAGGCGCCGCACATCCTGCGCGATCTACCGGGCGGCGGACGCCGCATCAGCCAGGACGCCGAGGGCTTCGTGGCCACGTTCGTCAGCGGAGCGGCCATCCGTCGACGGGACGCATCGACCGACGCCACGCCCGGCGCCGTCGTTCGCGGCAGGCGGCTCGCCCCGGCGCAAGCGTGAGCGAAAAGCGATGAACGACGTGACCCAAACAGCACGCTCCGGCGCCCGCGTGCCCGACGGCCGGCCCCGGCTGCTGGTGTTGAGCCAGATCGCCGCCGAGATCGTGAAGCCATCGCGGGAGGAGTTCGACGTGCTGATGCGGCCGACCACCAGCAAGGCGGACGCCGATGTTTTCCTGGCTCGCGAAGGGCCGGGCGTCGAAGTGATGCTCAGCGCGGGCGGCGAGCGGGTCGGCGCCGACCTGATGGATCAGTTGCCGGACCTCAAAGCGATCGTGGTGATGGCGGCGGGCATCGGCGGCATCGAGTTCGAGGCGGCGCGGGCGCGTGGCGTCGCCGTGACCAATGCTGGCGACAGCAACGCCGAAGACTGCGCCGACTTTGCGCTGGCGCTGTTTCTCGGCCACCGGCGCGAGGTCGTCTACAACGACCAGTACGTGCGGGCCGGCCTTTGGGCCTCGAAAGGACGTCGCCCCTCGGGCCTGGCGGTCGGCGACGATCGCGTCGGCGTCGTGGGCTTGGGCAATATCGGCAAGGCCGTGATGCGCAGGCTGGAGCCGTTCGGCTGCGAGCTGGCGTGGTGGGGGCCGCGGCCGAAGCCCGACGTCTCCTGGGCTCGTCATGGGACGCTGGAGGATCTGGCCGAGTGGGCGACCACCCTGATCGTGACTGCGGTGGGCGACAACAGCACGCGGGGGCTCATCTCGGCGGAGGTGATCGAGAAGCTCGGCCCCGACGGGCTGCTGATCAACATCTCGCGCGGCTTCGTGGTAGACGAGCCCGCCCTGATCGCCGCGCTGAAGGACGGACGCCTGGGGGGCGCGGCGCTCGACGTGCTCGAAAAGGAGCCGAACGACGGCGCGGGCTGGCTGGACGTGCCCAATGTCGTGCTGGCGCCGCACGTGGCCGGCTCCACCCGCGCCGCATCCCGGCGCATGCGCGAGACGGCGCTCGCCAACATCCGCGCCCATTTCGCCGGCGAGCCGCTGCGCAATCGCGTGGATTGAACGCGGCGGCCTTCAGGTCGTGGTCACGCCGGTGCGGCCGCGGCGCGGATCTCCGGGTCGTGATCGCCGCGCCGCAAGAACAGCAGGATCAGGATCGCCGATACGGCCATGACCCCGGACATTAGGCCCATGACGGCCACTTCGCCGGCGAAGCTCAACAGCGGCAGAAGCCCCCACGGCACCAGGATGGAGACGCCGCGGTTCACGCCGTAGCAGATCGCCGGCGCCTTACCCCGTAGCAGCGGCGGGAACAGCTCGGCGCAGTAGAGGATCTGCACCTGGAAGTAGACCGCCACCAGGGCGGTGAAAACCATGCCGATCGTCGCCGCGACGGCCGCCGGCTCGGTGAAGATGAAGGCGACGCCGGCGAGCGCCGTGCCGAGGCCGCAGGCGATCATCATCGCGTCGCGACGGAAGCGGTCGACGAAGAACATGCTCGCCAGCGCGCCGGCGGAGACGCCTGCGACCGTCAGGCTGTGCAGCAGCAGCGCGAACTGGGTGTCGTAGCCGCGATGCGAGAAAAGCACCCCGGCGAGCAGCGGGAAGCCGCTCAGCGCCCAGGGCGATAACGCCGATAGCAGCACGAAGAAGGCCATCAGCCGGAGCCGCTGCGGCGTCCACAGCGGGCCGGCGGCGGCGGCGTCGACGGCCTTCGCCTTGGCCGCGGGGGGGTCGAATCGGCCCAAATCGGGCACGGCCTCGTCGGGCCGCAGCCGGGCCAGGCGCCGGTAGATCGCCTCGGCCGCGGACTTGCGGCCCACCGCCAGCAGCCAGCGCGGCGATTCCGGCAGCCAGATCATCGAGACGGCGACGGCCAGGCTGCCCAAGGCGCCTACCAGCATCGAGGCGCGCCAGCCGTCCAGGCCGAAGGGCATGAGCTCGTTGAAGGAGCGGGTGAGCAGGCTGCTCGCCGTCGCGCCGACTCCGCCGATGACCAGGTTGACCAGCACCGCGCGGCCACGTGCTCGGGCGGGCACCAGCTCGGTGAGGTAGGAGGCGGCCAGCGGCACGTAGCAGCCGATGCCCAGGCTGGCGATCATGCGGGTGACGATGAGCTGTTCGATGTTCTGCGAGAGCGCGCCGGCGACCGAGCAGATCGCGACCAGGATCAGCGCCAGGACCAGCACGAAGCGGCGGCCAAGGCGGTCGGCGACCGAACCCAGCAGCGGCGCGCCGATCGCCGCGCCGAAGGAGCCGGCGCTGAGCAGCAGCGCAAGCTGCGACTGCTCGATCAGACCGGCCTTCACCTGCGGTGCGAAGGTCGTGGCGAACACGCTGCTCATCACCATTTCGATGACTTCGAACATGTGTCCTGCGCACACCGCGGCGATCAGGAAATAGTGCAGGGGGACCAGCGGCAGCGCGTCGAGCGCGCGCGATAGCGGATCCTGAGGCGTGTTTCGCGAGGGAAGGCCGCTCAAGACGCGGCTCCGTCGTGACCGATGAGGCCCATAGGCTTCCTCACTCCCGTTCTACGCTGCGCCATAGAGGCTGCTTTTGCCGAAGGCTTAATGGCTCCCTGGCGCTCCGTCCAGCGCGGTCGACCTAAGGGTGCGGCGGCGCTACTCATAGTAGTCGCCACCGGTTTTGAGCGTGCGCCATTGCGCCTCGTCGTGCCCGAAGATCACGGTAGCGCCCTTGGTCTCCATCCGAGCGAGTTCGTCGACGACGGCTATGGTCTTGTCGATGTTCCAACTGCTGGTCGGCGCGAGCCGCTTATCGAGGGATTCACGCACCGGCGCCGCGTCCGACGCGATCACGAACTCGCCGTCGCGGTCGAGAGAGGCCACTGCGACGATCGAACCAGCGGTGTGACCTGGCGCGTGGACGAGGTTGATCTTCCCGTCGCCGAACAGGTCGCGGTCGCCCGACAGCTCGTCGACCGCGCCGCCGTGGTCCCACTCCTGGCGAAGGTAGCCCATCGACCCGGCGTCCGCGGCGCGGGCGACCTTCATCTCCAACTCATGCGCTATCAGTGTCGCGCGCTTGAAGAAGGTGTTGCAGCCGCAGTGATCGGGATGCAGGTGCGAGCAGACCACCACGTCGACGTCGTCGGCGGTCAGGCCGGCTTTGGGCAATTGGTGCACCACCGCGTCTTCGGGCGAGAAGATCGGTCCCATCAACCTCGTCATGGGCGCGCCCCAACGCGCTACGGGATCGCGAGCCACCTCGGGATGGCAGCCCGTGTCGAACAGCACATTGCCTTGGCGGTGCTTGAACAGGGCGGAGAGCACCGGCAGCTCGAAGGTCTCGTCGTCCCGCGCACCCGGATAGTAGATGCTCTTGCGCATCCGCAGCCGGCCGGCGGAAAGGATATGCATTCTCACGCGACTTGCACCGATGCTCAGGCGGCCGCGACGACCTTCAGTCGTCGGCCGTAGGTGATGATCGCCAGAACGATCGCGATCTGCACGACCGCGATGATCGCCATCGGCGGCAACTCGCCCTGCTTGTGCAGCAGCGGCAGCGCGATCGGTGGGACGATGAGGGAGCCCAGGCGATTGCAGGCGAAGGCCAGCGTGCTGGCGCGGGCGCGAATGCTGGTCGGGAACAGCTCCGTGCCCCAAATCATCAGCGTGACCATGAACGGGCCGATCAGCATGTTGAACATGCCCGCCACGACCACGGCGCCGGTGGCGTCCTTCGCGAAGAAGAAGGTCAGGGCCAACACGCCGAGCAGGAGGCCGCTCACGCTTACCGCCGCCCAGCGCGAGAAGCGGTCGACGACGAAGGAGGCGATGAAATAGCCGACAGGGCCGAACAGCACGCTGACGCCGCTGAACATCAGGGAGGTGTTCTGGTCGTAGCCGCGCCGGGCGAACATCGCGCCGGTCATCGTCACCAGGCTGATCGCCCACGGCGTCAGGAACTCGATGGCGAAGAACAGCACCGTCGCGGCGAGGTAGGGGCTGCGGAACAGCGAAGGCTTTTCCGGCGCGACCGAGGTGACGATCGCCGCAGCGGCAGGGGCCGGGGCGGGCTTGCTCCCGGCGAATCTGCCGCGCGCGAACCGGGCGAATGCGCGCGACGCCTCCTCCGTCCGACCGCGGCTCAGTAGCCAGATCGGCGATTCCGGCAACATCGCCCAGGCCAGCAGCGCGACCGCGACGCCACCCGCGCCGCCGACGAACAGGGTGGCGCGCCAGCCTTCGCCGCCGAAGACGCCGAGCTCGTTGAACCAACGGGTGAGGAACATGGGCGTCGCGCTGCCCAGCCCGATGAAGATCGCCGCCAGCAGCATGAAGCGGCCGCGCAGATGCTTGGGGAGCACGTCGACCATGTAGGTCATGGTTAGCGGGTGATAGGCCCCGATGGCGAAACAGGTGAAGAAGCGCGCCACGGTGAGCGCGTTGAAGTCCGGCGCGAGGCCGCAGACGATCGACAGCAGTCCGAATGACGCCAGCGCCGCGGCGAGCGCGATGCGGCGGCCCAGGCGGTCGGCGAGCACGCCGAACAGCGGCCCGCCGATGGCCGCGCCGGCGACCGCGCCGCTTATGAGGATCGCCAGCTGACCCGGCGGCACGCCCTGCTTGGGCGTAAAGATGGTGGCGAAGACCGTGCTGATCGTCATCTCCAGGCCGTCGAACACCAGTCCGAGCGCACAGATCGTGATGACCAGCAGGTGAGTGCGCCCTAGCGGCAGCCGATCGAGATCTTCGGCGAGCTGCTTCGTTGCGGCGTCGGAGGTGTGAGCGGTGGCCGCGTCCAAGGTGCCTCTTCCCGGCGACTTTCGGCCGTTGCGTCCCTGACGTCAGGGCGGCCCTTTCCTCACGGGTATCTTATCCGCCAGTCGCGAAACAAGGCGCGGCGGGCGCAATTGTGTTGATTTCAACATGTCCTACATTGCGTACATGTCGCCACCGGCATAACGTGCGCCGCCTACGAGGTCGTCTCCCTGGTGAGGCGAGGGCGCCGCCGCAGGAGGAAGAAATGTACGACGTGGTCATTCGCAACGGGCTGGTTTTGGATGGCTCGGGCGGCGAGCCTTACAAGGCCGACGTCGCCGTGACCGATGGCCGCATCGCCGCCTTGGGCGCGAACCTCGGCCCGGCGAAAGAGGAAATCGACGCCAAGGGGCTGCTGGTGACGCCCGGCTTCGTCGACGTCCACACCCACTACGATGGCCAGGTGACTTGGGAGAGCCGGCTTGCGCCATCGTCGAACCATGGCGTCACCACCATCGTCACCGGCAACTGCGGCGTCGGCTTCGCGCCATGCAAGCCGGCCGACCATGACGGCCTGATCGCCCTGATGGCCGGCGTGGAGGACATCCCCGAGGTGGTGATGGCCGACGGGCTGCCGTGGAATTGGGAGAGCTTCCCCGATTATCTCGACGCGGTCGACGCCCGGCCGCACGACGTCGATATCGCCGCCTTGATTCCGCACTCCGCGCTGCGCGTGTACGTCATGGGCGAGCGCGCCATCCGCCGCGAAGCCGCGACGCCCGCCGATGTCGAGGCCATGGCCACGATCGCCAGCGAGGCGATGGAAGCCGGCGCGGTCGGCTTCGGCACCTCTCGGGCCATCCAGCAGAAGAGCATCCGCGGCGAGCCGATTCCCACGGTGGGAGCCGGCGAAGACGAGCTGCAGGGCATCGTCACCCAGGTCGTGAAGCGCGGCGGCTACTTCCAGGTGCTGTCGGACTTCGAGCAGTTCCGCGACGTGGAAGGCGAGTTCGCCATGCTTCGCCGGGTGACCGACAAGGCTGGCGGACGGATGAGCTTCACCCTCAACCAGAAGCACAAGGACCCGGACGGCTGGCGCAGGCTGCTGACGCTGGCGGAGCAGGCCAACCGTGAAGGCGTGACCATCCGGCCGCAGGTGCTGGGCAGGCCCACGGGCCTCTTGATGGGCCACGAGCTGACACAGACGCCGTTCGATTCCAGCCCGCTCTATCGCCGGTTGAAGCTGGAGCTGCCGATCGCGGCCCTGGCGGTCGAACTGAAGAGGCCGGAGGTCAAGGCGCAGATCCTGGCGGAGGTCGGCGACACGGAAGTGCGCATGGCGCTGTTCGAGCTCGACGATCGGGTCGACTACGAGCCGCTGCCCGAGCAGAGCCTGGCGGCGCGGGCCGCGGCCGCCGGGCGCCCGACGGCCGAGTTCATCTACGACGTGATGCTCCAGGATGACGGGCGGCAGATCCTTTCCGCTCCGGTGCAGAACTTCGCCGACGGGTCGCTTTCGGCGCCTTACGAGATGATCACCCATCCCGACACGGTGCTGGGCCTGGGCGACGGCGGCGCGCACTGCGGCCTGGTGTGCGACGCCAGCTATCCCACCACCATGCTGACCTACTGGACCCGCGACCGGACGCGGGGGCCACGGCTGACGCTGCCGGAGGTGGTCAAGAAGTTGGCCGCCGACACCGCCGAGCTGGTCGGCCTCAAGGATCGCGGGCGGGTCGCCGTCGGCTACAAGGCGGACCTTAACGTCATCGACTACGACCGGCTGCGCATGTTCCGGCCGGAGCCCGTCTACGACCTGCCCACCGGTGGCCGGCGCATCGTGCAGCGCTCGGAAGGCTATGTCGCCACCCTGGTCAGTGGAGTCGTCACCTACCGTGAGGGTCAGTCCACTGGCGCCATGCCGGGCCGTGTGGTCCGCGGGGCCCAGAAGGAGCCGATGGTCGCGGCCTGAGGCCATGGCTGCCTGCCAGTATCGAGGCTCAGGAAGCGTGACGATGAAAGACAAGCGTGGGCTCTTCGCCCCTTGGCCCACCACGCCGAAGAAGGGCTGGTTGCCGGGCGAGGTCGACATCGGCGCGCTGACCTGGCGCGTCGACAAGGAGGCTAGGCAGGCGCTGCTGAGCCTGGTCGACCAGTGCAAGGCCAAGGGCCTGGGCGTGGAGGACATCACCCTCGACGACTTCCGGCACCCGGTGGTCGACGAAGGCCTGGCGCGCATGGAACGCGTGATGAAGTACGGCCCCGGCCTCGCCTTCATCGCCGACCTCCCGTTCGACGAGCGGCCGGTCGACGACATTTGGATGATGTACTGGGGAATTGGCACGCACTTCGGCCGTGCGGCCTCGCAGAACCGCCGCGGCGAGCTGCGCGGCGAGGTGAAGGTGCAGGAGGGCGCGGTAGCGGGGCGGGCCTACAGTCACGCCGGCGGCCTGACGCTGCACGCCGACCGCATCGATATCCTCAGCCTCTTCTGCATCAGAAAGCCGCTGTCGGGTGGCGAGAACATCTTCGCCAGCACACTGAAGATCTGGGACATCTGTGCGGCCGAACGGCCGGGCATCATCCCGATCCTGCTGCGCGGCTTCCGTCAGCACCGGATGGGCGAGAACCTGCGGCTGGGCGACGACGCCACCACCTACCCGGTGCCCGTGTTCAGCGAGGTCAACGGTCTGCGCAGCACGCTGTTCAGCGGCAACGCGCACCTTAGCCACGTCAAGAAGTACTTCGCTGACGAGTTGACGCCCGAGGAAGAGGAGGCGCTGGCCTTCATGGAGGCGGTGCGGGACCGGGAGGAGCTGGCGCTCCGCCACACTTTGGACCTCGGCGAGGCGGTGTTCATCAACAACTACGAGTTGGCGCACAGCCGCGGCGCCTTCACTGACGGCGAGGACGAGGCGCACAAGCGCCGGCTGCTGCGCCTGTGGCTGGAGGCGGTTCCAGAGCGCCCCAAGCCCCAGGCCATGGACGTCATGCGCAATCCTTCTGGCCGTCAGGGGATCGATGGCTGGACCGAGCAGCGCTGGGCGGTCGAACGCGCCCTCAAGGAGCCCGCCGAATGAACGCGCAGACCGAGACCGGCGCCGCCGCGACCGGCGCGACCGCCGCCCTGGTCGCTGCCCTCATGGACTGCGTGCGCAATGTCCCGCGCGACGCGCAAAGAATGTCTCAGGCCTCGCTGCTGGACTGGATCGGGGTCGCCCTCCCGGGCGCGCGCGAGCCGATGGTCGACGCCCTCGTCCAGGACGCGCTGGCCGATGGCGGCGGCAGCGCCACCCTCGTCGGCCGCTCGGAGCGCGTCGGGACCACGCGAGCGGCGCTGATCAACGGCGCGGCCTCGCACGTGCTCGACTACGACGACGGCCACTCCGCCATGATCGGCCATCCCAGCGTCGGGACCTTGCCGGCGCTGCTGGCCCTGGCTGAGCAGCGGCGCGTCAGCGGCAAGGCGTTCCTCGCTGCGCACGTCCTCGCCGTCGAGGCGGCGGGCCGCATCGGCCGCTTTGTGACTTACGAGCACTACACGCGCGGCTATCACGCCACGGCCACCATAGGTGCGATCGCCTCGGCGCTTGGCTGCGCCTACATGCTCGGCCTGGACGAACAGGGCATGGTCGCTGCGGCGGGCGTCGCCGGCTGCCGAGCGGGCGGCCTCAAGGCGGCCTTCGGCACCGACATGAAATCGATCCAGGTGGGCTGGGCCGGGACTGTGGGGCTCACCGCCGCGCAGTGGGCGGCGCGGGGGATCACGGCGCCTGCCGACGTGCTCGCCGCCGAGCAGGGCTTCGGTCAGGCGTTCAGCCCGAAGATGGAGCTGGACGCTCTGCTCGCGCCCGCGCCGAACGGCCTGCACATCTACGACACCACCTACAAGCGCTACGCCGCCTGCTACGGCACGCACCCCAGCATCGAAGCGATCCGCAAGCTGATCGCCGAGACGCCGGTCGCCGCCGACGATGTCGAGTGCCTGGAGCTCGGGATCTGGCGCGGCGCGGATCGGGTCTGCAATATCGCCGAGCCTAGCACCGGGCTGGCGTCAAAATTCAGTCTGCGCGGCGTGCTGACGATGGCGCTGCTGGGCATCGATCATGCCGATCCGGCCGCCTTCAGCGATGAGACCGTGACGCGCCCCGATTTCATCCGGACGCGACAGAAGATCGACGTGGCGCTGCAGGACGGTTGGTCTAGCGACCGCGTCACGCTCAAGGTGCGCTTGAAGGACGGGCGCGAACTCAGCGGCGGGCGTGACGGCCCGCTCTGGACCGCCGATGTGGATGGTACGTGCGCTGCGATCCGCGACAAGTTCACCAGCCTGGTGACGCCTCTGTGCGGCGCGTCGCGTAGCTCGGAGATCCTGCAGACCGTCGAGAATCTGGACGCCTGCGGCGACATGGCCGAACTGACGGGGCGGCTCGCGGGATGAGGCCTTTGCGTCGCAGCTCGGCCATGCGATGCCAGCAGTCGGGAAGCGACGGCCAAGGTCGCGCGCGGATCGGGGAATCTTGATGTCCGTCAGCATGCAGCGCGACGACGGGGTGTCGCTGCATCATCGGTTGTCGACCATCCTGCGCAGCCGGATACTCGCCGGCCAGATTTCGCGCGGCAGCGCCCTGCCGGGCGAGCATACGCTGATGAGCCTCTACGACGTGTCCCGCGCGACTGTCCGCCGGGCGCTTTTGACCCTCGAGCAGGAAGGGTTGGTCGAGCGACGGCAGGGCAAGCCGACCGTGGTCAGCTATGATCCGTCGTCCCCTTCTGCGTCGACCCCCAGGCGCCGCCCGAGCCCGGAACGGTTCTACGACGGCACCGATGTCCAACTGCTCGAACGCGGCCTTGTGCTGGCTGGCGACGACTGCCGCCAGGCGCTGAACCTGGGGCCTGGATCGATGGTCTATCAGATCAAGCGCCTGCGCTGGCTGAACGAGACGCCGCTGTGGCTCACGGTCAATCAGTGGCCGATGTGGCTGCTGGATTGCGCCAGCAACGATGACCTGGAAACCGCAACCCTGGTTTCGACCCTGCGGCGCATAGGCCGGCCGCCGAGCTTTGCGGAAGACCGTATCGGCGCGGTGCTGGCCGACGCCATCAGCGCGCCGTTGCTGCACGTCGACGTCGGCGCGCCGCTGCTGGTGATCAAGCGCACCATGATGGAGCAGGAGCAGGCGCCGATCGCCTTCCAGACTGTGCTGGTGCCGCCCGACCAGCACCAGATGGCGATGCGCGTCCAGTGGGACCGCACGGCGGTCTTGAAGCCGTTCCGCGCTGCGGGCCACGTGGCCGGGCTCGAGGATAGCTGAGGGGGTCAGGTCGACGCGGGTCGGACCAGCGCGCGGACAATTCGGGTCCAGTCGGCGCGCGACACCTTCTTCCCTTGGGAGCTGCGAAAGCGCGTCTGGCCGACCGCCATGTCGATGAGCAGGTCGGCGTCGATCACCAGCGCATCGCCGTTGTGGGCCTCGCGTGAGATGAGCACGCGCGTGTAGGCGCGTCGCTCCGTCTGCATGCCCTCGAGGCGCTTGCGCAATTCACGGTTCAGCGCGCCTTCGGCCTGCAGGAAGTCGATACAGTCCCCCATCAGCGGATCGGAGATCGCCTGGGCCTGCCGCACGCAGAATTCGACGATGTCCTTTACCAGGCCGCCAGTGCTTGGCGGAGCGGAAACGTCGGCGGACTCGCGGACAGCCTCGAGCACCGCCTCCGTCGGGCTGCTCCAGCGGCGGTAGAAATTGGTGCGCGGAAGCCCGGCGCCCGCGCAGATCGCCTCGACGGTCAGACCTGAGAAGCCGAGCTCGGCCAAAGCCTCCAGCGTCCCGCGGCGGAGCTTCTCCTCCACTTCCGATCGCGGGCCCGACCGCCAGCTCCACCTTCATCCCCCGGCCCGACCGACATCGGCAACACCGTGCCCGTGATCGGCTTCGGCACGCAGACCTGGCCGACGGGCGCGCCGCCGCACAGCTGGGGCGCCGCCGGAACGAGCGGCTTGAGCCTCGGTGTCAAGGCCGCCACCCTCGCCGCGCGGGTAATAGCGCTTTCCGTCGCCACCCTCTTGCAGGATCTGGCGACCCTGCAGCTAGCCAGGGTCGAGCTCGACAAACGGCGGCGGGGCAGGCGCCCGTGCGGCCCTCTTCGGTGACCGCGCACCGGCCTCGACTACGCCAAGAACGCCACATCGGCCGACTGACCCCTCGACTATCGCGACGTCCTGGCGAATGAATGAGCCGAAGGTTCGGCCCAAAGAGCCGATGTGGAGGAGACCCCATGCACAAGATCACCGTCGATCCGGCGTCGCTGAACCTCTGGCGGCAGATCGAGGGCGTGACGTCGGCCGAGCGGCCGACGCGCTACAGTCTCGCCCCCGCCCGCACCGCCCTGGTCGTGATCGACATGCAGAACGGCTTCTGCCAGCCGCAGTACGCCGGCTACTTCGCCCAGAACGTTTCGATAGTCCCCAACATCAACCGGCTGGCGCGCGCGATGCGCGAGGCCGGCGGCAAGGTGGTCTGGATCCAGCAGACCTTCCGTGAGGACGAACCCAGGTTCCGTATTCCCGCCTGGCGGCGCGAGGCCTTCCCCCAGTTCCAGGACCGCCTGCAGACAACGTTCGAGCGCGGCGCGTCGGCCTACGAGCTGCACGCGGATCTCGACGTGCGCGAGGGGGATCTGCGTATCGAGAAGACGCGCTGGGGCGCGATGATGCCCAACTCATCGGAGCTTCATGAGACATTGCAGGCGGCCGGGATCGACACCCTGATCGCCACCGGCTGCGCTTCCGACGGTTGCGTCGAAAGCACGGTGCGCGAAGCGACGATGCTCGACTACAAGCCGATCTTCGTGATGGACGCGACCGCGACCGACAGCGACGAGTCGCACAACGCGACCATCCATACGCTCAATCACATCTTCCTGGTCGACCTGGTGATGACCGACACCCTGGTCGAACAGCTCAAGGCCTCGCAGCGCGAGATGGCGTAGGGCCGTCCGGGCCGCTCTGCTTTGGCTTCCACTCGGCGGCCAGCTTGGCGAGCAACTCGCTGAGCTGAAGCCACTCGGCTTCGCTGAGCAGCGGCAGGATGTTGGGGTGCGCCGCGCGCGACCGGCGCACCACCTTGCGCCCCTCTCCGGTGAGCACAAGGTCGACGGCTCGGGCGTCGCCGGCGTGGGCGCGTCGCTCGACCAGGCCGGAGGTCTCCAGCCCGTCGAGGCGCTTCGACACGCCGCCCGGCGTGAAGCGCAGAATGTGCGCGACGTCGGTGACGCGCACTGGCCCCTTCGCCTCCACCCGATCGATCACCCAGAGGATCTCCAGGTCGGCGGCTCGCATGCCGAACTCCGCCGCAACCCCTTCGGTGGTGCGCCGAGACCGCGCCGCCAGCCGGACAATGCGGCTCATGGCGACGATCGCCGGCGCAGCCTCGGTCTGCCCCGACCGGCGGACCAGGTCGAACAGCGTGGCGAGGCCATCGGCTTCGGGCGGGGCGGTGTCGTTCAGGGGGGCTCTCTAAGTCGGGGCTGGGCAAGGCGGTGGCGCCGGCGCAGCATATACGGCGTTGCATATTGTTGCGATGGAATATATTCCGCGGAAAATAAATCGCCGGAACGGATCCGGCCAGGGAGGTGTGCATGCCGTCCGACGCCGAATCTACCGACGAGATCCTGCTCGAAACCATCGACCGGGTGCGGCTGATCACGCTCAATCGGCCCGGGCGCCGCAACGCCATGTCCGCGGAACTGGTCCAGGGCCTGATCCGCGCGCTGGACGACGCCAGCTGCGACCCGGACGTCGCCGTCGTCGTCGTGACGGGCGCCGGCGATAAGGCCTTCTGCTCCGGGTTCGACATGAAGTCGGGCGGCGCCTCGACCTCGTTCGGGACCCGCCCGCGCGGGCCGATGGCGGGGATCTTCCGCAATCCGCACGAGGTGATGCTGGAGACCTGGAAGCCGACCATCGCCGCGGTCAACGGCGTGGCGGCCGGCGGCGGGATGGAGCTGTCGCTCGCCTGCGACATCCGTGTCTGCGACTCCACCGCACGCTTCATCCTACCGGAAGCCAAGCGCGGCATGGGCGCTCAGTTCGCCACCGTGATGCTGTCCCGCCTGATTCCGCCGACCCACGCCTTCGAGATGCTCTATCTCGGAGAGCCGCTCGACGCCGATGACGCCTACCGCATAGGCCTGGTCAGTCACGTGACCGAATCCGGTGGCGCGCTCGTCAAGGCGCTGGAGATGGCCGCCCGCATTGCGCAGAACGCGCCGATCACGCTGCGGCGCATGAAGGAGACCATGGTCAAGTCCTCGGGGCTGCCGATCAGCGCGGCGATCCGCCTCAACGAGGGCGTCAGCCCCTACGAGAGCGAGGACCGGCTCGAAGGCTTTCGGGCGTTCACCGAGAAGCGCGAGCCGCGCTGGAGCGGACGCTGATGGCGATCGATCTCTCCTGCCTCTTCGCGCCGCGCTCGGTGGCGGTGGTCGGCGTTTCGTCGGACCCGGCCCGGATCGGCTCGATGGTGCTGCGCCATGTGTTGGCCAGCGGCTTCGACGGTCAGGTCTACCCTATCGGCCGTAGCGGCGGCGAGGTGCAGGGCCTTCCCTGTCTCACCTCTGTCGAGGAACTTCCCGACGGGGTGGACGTGGCCTTCCTGGCGATCCCCGCCGAGGCGGTCGTCTCGACCGTGCGCCAGTGCGCGGCGCGCGGCATGAAGTCGGTGATCGTCGGCGCTTCTGGCTTCGCCGAGAGCGGCGAGGCGGGCCGGGCGCGGCAAGAGGCGCTCACCGCGCTTGCGCGTGAGACCGGCATCCGCATCGTCGGACCCAATTGCAACGGCGTCTATGGCGCGACCGCCTCGGCGCCGGTTGGCTTCAACACCGGACACGGCCTGAAGATCCCGGCCGGCGATGTGGCCATCATCTCGCACTCGGGCGCGATGTTCGACGTCTTTGCGCGCCGGCTGATGAGCTATGGCGCGGGCCTGTCCTTCTTCGTCTCGGCGGGCAACGAGGCGGACCTGACGATGCTCGATTACCTCGAGTACGCGATCGAGGACCGTCACACCAAGGTCGTGGCCCTGGTGGTCGACGCCCTGGCGGACGGGGTGCGCTTCCGTGAGCTGGCGAGTCGCGCCCGGGCGGCGGGCAAGCGGCTGCTGGCGCTGAAAGTCGGGCTGTCGCCGCGCGGCGAACAGGCGGCGGTCGCCCATTCCAGCCGAATGGTCAGCCAGGGCGAGGCCTATCGCACCCTGTTCGACGCCTGCGGCGTGCCGATCGCCAGCACCGCCGAAGGGCTGATGGCGGCGGCGGCCTTCCTCAGCAAGTACGGCCAGGGCAGGGGAGGCGCGGTGGTGCTTTCCACCTCTGGTGCAGGCGGCGCGATCATGGCCGACCTCGCCGCGGCCAACGGCATCGAGATGACCGACTTCACGCCGGACACAGTCGCCTCAATGGCGGATCGGGCGCGTTTCTCGCAGTTCGGCAACCCGATCGACATCGGCGTCTTCGCCAGCTTCGATTTCGTCGACGACATCGTGAACGCCGCCATGGGCGATCCGGGCGCGGGCGCGTTCGTGGCGTTGCTGCCGACCCTCAACGGCAATCCGAACAAGCTGCTCGCCGCCGCCTGCAAGGAGTCGCTGGCCCGCACCGGCAAGCCGCACGTGCTGCTGGCGCCGGCCGGTCTCGCCGACGACAGGCGCGAGCTGTTCGAGGCCGCCGGCATGACCATCTTCACCGACACCGGCCCGTGTCTCGATGCGGTGAAGGCCTTCCTGCAGGAGCCGCCGGCGGACGCGGGTGCTGCGCCCGCCGAGCCCAAGCTCGAGCTCACCGGATCCGGTGCGCTCAGCGAGCCCGAGAGCCTGGCGCTGCTCGCCCGCTGGGGACTGAGCGTCGCCGAGTGCGTGGTGTGCGGGAGCGATGTCGAGGCCGTCGCCGCGGCGGATCGGGTGGGCTATCCGATCGTGCTGAAGGGGGTGGTCGAGGGCGTCGCGCACAAGAGCGACCAGGGCCTGGTTCAGCTCGGCTTGAAGGACGCCGATGCCGTGCGCCAGGCCTACGCGGCGGTGGGCGGCGGCCAGGTGGTCGTGCAGCCGATGCTGAAGGGCGAGCTCGAGGCGATCGTCGGCATGACCCGCTCCGCCGACGTCGGCCCGCTGCTGGTCGCCGGCCTGGGCGGCGTCCACGCCGAGGCGATCGCCGAGGTCACCATGTGGTCGCTGCCGGCCACGCGCGCGGAGATCGAAGCCAAGCTCAAGGCCGGCGCGCTCGGTCGCGTGGTCACCGGCCACCGCTGGCGTCATGCCGGCACGCTTCCGGCGCTGGTCGACGCGCTTCTGGCGGTGCAGCGGCTGGCCCTGGCGGCGGGTCCGGCCATCGCCGCCATCGACGTGAACCCGGTGCTGCTGGGCGCCAACGGCGCGGTGGCGGTGGACGGGCTGGTGGTGCGGGCGTGAACGCGCTCGACCTCGGGGCGGATCCGGAAGCAGGCCCGGTTCGCGACTACCGGACGTCCGTTCCCGCGGAGTGGATCGACGAGAACGACCACATGGACACCATCTACTACAAGGTGGTGGCCAACGATGGGACGCGAGCGCTGTTCCGCCGTGTGGGCCTGACGCCCGACCTTATGGCCAGCAACGGCTCGACATTCTTCCAGGCCGAGATGCACATTTGCTTCGAGCGCGAGCTGCGCCTGGGCGACCCGGTGAGCGTGCACAGTTGGCTGGTCGCCGCCGACGCCAAGCGCATCCACCATATCCACGAGATCTTCCACGAGGCCGAGGGCTATCGCGCCGCGACCGTGGAACTGATGACGCTGCACATTTCGCGCGCGACGCGGCGCACCGCGCCGATGCCGGTCGACCTCCTCGCGCGCCTGCAGGCCATGGCGACGGCGCACGCGCGCCTGCCGCTGCCGGACAAGGTCGGCCACGCGATCAGCGCGGCGCGCCGCGTCTGACCAATTCGGGAAGCGCGCAGGTCGGTGCGGGCAAACATGCCGCAAGTGGCGGCGCGTAGAACTAGCCGGACAAGGAGTCAGGGCCATGGGCCTGCAATGGGACCATTTCATCGGCGGCAAGGTGCAGCCGCCCGCTTCCGGCGAGTACCTGTCCTCGTTCGACCCCTGCACGGCGGCGCCGGCGGCGCGGGTGGCGTCGGGCGGACCTGCCGACGTCGACGCGGCCGTCCAGGCCGCGGCAGCGGCCGCGCCGGCTTGGCGCGCGCTGCGCCCCATCGAGCGCGGTCGCATCATGCTGGCGCTTGCCCGGAAGATGCGCGAGCAGGCCCAGCGGCTGGCCGAGATAGAGCGCCTGGAGACCGGCAAGCCGCTCGCCCAGGCGCTCGTGGAGCTGGAAGGCGCGGCTCAGTATTTCGAGTTCTACGGCGGGCTGGTCAACGTCCAGCACGGCGAGCGGATCGATCTCGGCGACGGCTTCCACTGCTACACCACGCGTGAGCCATTCGGGGTCGTCGGCGTGATCACTCCCTGGAACGGCCCGGTGAACCAGGCCGCCCGCGGCGTGGCGCCGGGCCTCGCCGCCGGCAACTCCGTGGTGCTGAAACCCTCGGAGTTCACCTCCGGCGCCAGCCTGGCGGTGGCGCGGCTGGCGGCCGAGGCCTGCGGCATGCCGCCCGGCGTACTCAACGTCGTGCTGGGCGCGGGTCCGGAGTGCGGCGCGGCGCTGGTCTCCCATCCCCTGATCCGCAAGGTGGCGTTCACCGGCAGCGTGCGCGCCGGCCGCGAGATCGGCCGCATCGCCGCCGACCGCATCATTCCGCTCACGCTCGAACTGGGCGGCAAATCGCCGAACCTGATCTTCGAGGACGCCGATCTGAGCGAAGCCATTGCCGGCTCGGTGCGGGCGTTCGTCGCCAACACCGGCCAGGCCTGCATGGCGGGCACGCGCCTGCTGGTCCAGCGCACGATCCACGACCGAGTGGTGGAGGGCCTCGTCGGGGCGGTGAAGGCGCTGAAGATCGGCCCGCAGCCCGACGCCACGATCGGCCCGCTGACCACCCAGGCGCAGTACGAACGGGTGAAGGCCTGGCTCGACGCCGGCGCGGCGGAGGGCGCTCGGGCGGTGGTCGGCGGCGAACTGGTGCGGGACCCGGCCTGGGGCGATGGTTGGTTCGTGCCGCCGACGATCTACACCGGCGTCCGCAACGACATGCGGGTCGCGCGCGAGGAGATCTTCGGGCCTGTGCTCTGCGTCATCCCCTTCGATGATGAGGCCGAGGCGATCCGCGTCGCCAACGACACCGACTACGGCTTGGCGGCAGGCGTCTGGACGCAGAACATCTCGCGCGCCCATCGTGTCGCCGCGGCGATCGAGGCGGGCCAGGTCTACGTCAACGCCTACCCGGTCGGCGGGGTGGAAACGCCCTTCGGCGGTTTCAAGATGAGCGGCTATGGTCGGGAGAAGGGCGTCGAGGCGCTCCACCACTACACTCAGCTCAAGTGCGTCACGATCAAGCTCTGAGGGGAGCAAGAATGCTCACGCTCTACCAGTTCGCCACTTCGCCGTTCACCGAGAAGGTCCGCCGCGCGCTGGCCTACAAGGGCGTGGCCTACGAGGTCCACGAGGTTCGCCGCGGAGCCGTGCCGGGCGGCGAGTACGCTCACGTCAGCCCCACCGGCAAATTCCCGGCCATCCTGCACGACGGCAAGGCCGTCTGGGATTCGACCGACATTCTCGAGCATCTCGACCAGGCGTTCCCGCAGCGGCCGCTGGCACCGGAAAGCGTGCGGGATCGGGCGCTGGCGCACGTCATCGAGGATTGGGCCGACGAAAGCCTCTACTTCTATGAGGTGCTGATCCGGTTGGCGTGGCCGCAGAATGTCGATGCGGCGGTCGAGCTCTTCGCCGCGAGCGCGCCAGATGCGCCGCGCGACCTCCTGCGCAAGACGATGCTCGAGGGCGGGGCGGCGCTCACCAAGGCGCAGGGCGTCGGACGCAAGCCCGTCGAGCAGGTGGTCGCCGACCTGGAGCGCCACTTTCAGGCGCTGGACGGCATGCTCGACGGCCGCGACTGGTTGGTCGGCGATCGCTTGTCGTCGGCCGATCTGGCGGCGATCGGCCAGGTCAATGCGCTGCTGTTCGCCCAAGAGGCGCGCGCTGCGTTCAGCCGTACGCGTCATGTCGCGGCCTGGATGGCGCGGGTCGACGCCGCTGCGCCGAAAGGCTGACGTCAGGTGGGCAGGGAAGGCGCTCCCGCCTACGATCTCGTCGTCGTCGGCGCCGGCTCAGCGGGCTGCGTGCTGGCGAACCGGCTCTCGGAGGACCCGCGCCGGCGCGTGCTGCTGCTGGAGGCAGGCCCGCGCGACACCAGTCCCTGGCTGAGCATTCCGGCCGGAACGTCGAAGGTGTTTTTCCATCCCCAGCTGAACTGGGGCTATACCTCGGAGCCGGAGCCGAACCTCGATGGCCGCCGCCTGTACTGGCCGCGCGGCAAGGCGCTGGGTGGGTCGAGCGCCGTCAACGGCATGGCCTACGTCCGCGGCCATCCGGCCGACTATGACCGCTGGCGGCAGAAGGGCGCGGTGGGCTGGTCCTGGAACGACGTGCTCCCGTACTTCAAGCGCAGCGAGCGCAACGTCAACCTGGGCGGGGAACAGCATGCCTCGCAGGGCGAACTCGGCGTCAGCGACCCGGACGTCCGGCACCGCGCATCGGCTGCGTTCATCGAAGCGGCGCAGAGCCTGGGCGTGCCGGCCCGCAAGGACCTGAACGACGGCGAGCAGGAGGGGGTCGGGTTCCTGCAGTTCACGATCCGCAATGGCGTCCGGCAATCCACGTCGCGGGCCTTCCTCGCGCCGGCGCGAGGAAGGCCGAACCTGCACATCGTCACCGAGGCGCTGGCCGAGCGGGTGCTGTTCGAGGGGCGCCGCGCGGTCGGCGTCGCCTATCGCCGCCACGGCGAGCTGCGGGACGCGCGCGGCGGCGAGATCATCCTTGCGGGCGGCGCGATCAATTCGCCGCAGATTCTGATGCTGTCGGGAATCGGGCCGGCCGAGCACCTGCGCGAGCATGGGGTCGAGGTGCTGCATGACCTGCCCGAGGTCGGCAAGAACCTGCAGGACCACATCTCGGTCACGCTTCGCGCCGAGATGCAGCGCGGCTTCTCGATCAACGATCAGATCGCAGGACCGCGCCTGGCGCCCCACGTCCTGAACTATCTGCTGCGTCGCAAGGGCCTGCTCACCTTGGGCGCCTCGCAGGCCAGCGCCTTCCTCCGCTCGGGTCCGCACGTCGAACACCCGGACCTGCAGATCAATTTCCGGCCCCTGAGCTTCGCCTTCAGCAAGGCCGGAAAGATGCAGCCGGATCGGATCCCGGCTGTGACGGCGTCGGTCGTCCACCTGCGGCCGCAGTCGACCGGGCGGGTCTGGCTCGCGTCCCGCGATCCGAGCGATGCGCCCAAGATGGTTGCGAACTACCTGTCCACGGCCGAGGACCGCCGGGCGATCCTGGCGGGCGTCCGGTGGGGCCAGCGGATCTTCGGCGCGGCTCCGCTGCGCGAGCGAATGTCGAAGCCGCTGGAGCCGACCTCCGACGCGACAGACGAGGCGCTGCTCGCGTTCAGTCGCGCTCGCGCCGCATCCATGTGCCATCCGGTTTCCACTTGTCGCATGGGCGGCGACGAGGGCTCAGTGGTCGATCCGCGGCTTCGCGTGCGCGGCGTCGAGAATCTGCGCGTGGTCGACGCCTCGATCATGCCGGACATCGTCTCGGGCAACACCAATGCGCCGGCCATCATGATCGGCGAACGCGGCGCGGCGCTGATCCTGGAAGACGCCAAGGCGGGGTAGGGCGGTCGCTCAAACGCAAACGGCCAGGCGGAAACCTCCCAGCCGTTCAATAGTCTAGCGTCGAATTCTACGAGATCAGGCGAACATGCCGCCAAGGCGCTTGTTCACGATCTCGCGGGCCTCAGCGACGATTCGGTCGATCAGCTCCTTGCAGGTCGGGACGTCGTGGATCAGGCCCACGACCATGCCGCACGACCAGGCGCCGGCGTCCATGTCGCCTTCCTGCATGACCCGCGGATAGACGCCCGCCACTTCCGCGGCGATGTCCTCGAAGGTGGTCTTGCTGCCCAGCCGGCGCTCGGTCTCGACGATCCGATCCACGGCGGCGTTGCGCAGCACGCGCTCGGTGTTGCGCAGCGGGCGCATGATCAGGCGGGTGTCGAGCTCGGTGGCTTCGACCAGCGCGTCTTTCACGTTCTGGTGGATCGGGGCTTCCTTGGTCGCCATGAAGCGGGTGCCCATGTTGATCCCGTCGGCGCCCAGCGCCAGCGCTCCGGCCAGCGAGCGGCCGTCGGCCATGCCGCCTGACGCCAGGAACGGCACCTTCAGCTCCTCCGCTGCGCGGGTCAGCAGGATGAAGTTGGGGATGTCGTCTTCGCCCGGGTGCCCGCCGCACTCGAAGCCGTCGACGCTGATCGCGTCGCAGCCGATGGCTTCGGCCTTTAGGGCGTGGCGCACGGTGGTGCACTTGTGGACCACCTTGATGCCCGCTTCCTTGAGCATCGGCATCCACTGGACCGGATTGTTGCCGGCGGTTTCGACGACCTTCACGCCGCCGTCGATGATAGCCTTGATGTAGCCGGGGTAATCCGGCGTCGCCAGCGTCGGCAGGAAGGTGAGATTCACGCCGAAAGGCTTGTCGGTGATCTCGCGGCAGCGGGCGATCTCACGCGCCAGCAGCTCGGGCGTCCGCTGGGTCAGGCCAGTGATGATGCCGAGGCCGCCGGCGTTCGAGACCGCGCCGGCGAGTTCGGCGAGCCCCACGAAGTGCATGCCGCCCTGAACGATGGGATACTCGACCCCCAGAAGCTCCGTGATGCGCGTTTTCACCTGACCTACCCCGTTTCCCGATGTTGAATTCCGTTTCGCCCTCGACGTCGGCGCGTCAGCGCCTCTTGGACGAGTAGCCCAGCTCCTTGGCGATCACCTGCAGCATCACCTCGTCGGCGCCGCCGCCGATCGACGTCAGGCGGAGGTCGCGATAGCAGCGGGTCACGAAGTTGTCCCACATGAAGCCGTTGCCGCCGAAATACTGCAGGCAGCTATCGGTCACCTCGCGGGCTACGCGGCCGATCTTCAGCTTCGCCATGGAGGCCCAAGTGGTGACGTTCTCGCCTTCCACCAACGCCTCCACCGCGCGCCAGCAGAGCGCGCGCACGGCTTCCAGCTCGGTCTTCAGCTCCGCCAGGCGGAACTGGACGACCTGATTGTCGATCAGCGGCTTCTCGAAGACGACCCGCTCTTTCACGTAGGCGAGCGTGTCGTCGATCACCACGTCCAGGGTGCCGAGCTGCAGCAGGGAAGCGGCGAGCCGCTCCTCCTGGAACTGCTTCATCTGCAGGGTGAAGCCGAGGCCTTCCTCGCCGATCAGGAAACGCTGCGGCACCCGCACGTCGTCAAAGAACACCTGGGCGGTGTCGGATGAACGCATGCCGAGCTTGTTGAGCTTCGCGGAGAAGCTGATGCCCTTGGTCTTGGAGGGAACGACGATAAGCGACTTGTTGCGGTACGGCCCGCCTTCCTCGGAGGTGTTGGCCAGCAGGCAGAAGAAGTCAGCCTGGGTGGAGTTGGTGATCCACATCTTGGCGCCGTTGATGACGTAGTCGCCGCCGTCCTTGCGGGCGTTGGTCTTCAGTCGGGCGACGTCCGAGCCGGCCTGCGGCTCGCTCACCGCGATCGAGGCGACGTACTCGCCGGTGATCGCCGGCGCGAGAAACTCCTGGCGCAGTTCGTCGCTGCCGAACTTGGCGAGGGCCGGCGTGGCCATATCGGTTTGCACGGAAATGCCCATGCTCGCGCCGTTGGCGCGGCCCGTGCCGAGCGCTTCGAGGAAGGCTGCCTGGTAGCTGTAGTCGAGGTCCTGGCCGCCGTAGTCCGAGGACTTCTGGATGCCGAGCAGCCCGAGCTTGCCCATCTTGCCGAGGATCTCATGCGCCGGCCAGATGCCGGCCTTTTCCCATTCGTCGGCGAACGGGTTGATCTCGGTCTCCACGAACCGTCGCGTAGTTTCGGCGATGGCCGTGTGTTCGGGCGTCAGACGCATGCAGCTATATTTTCCAGAAAGGCTCGGGTCAGCCGCGACGTCGCAGGCCGCTGCTCAGCCGGCCTGGCTCACAACGAGGTTTCTTAAACGTCGCGCCCGAGCGGCTTGTCAACATCAGCGGCCGAGGAAGCGCCCCGGCCGGCGTTCGTTCACCGAGCGCACGCCCTCGGCGTAATCCTCGGTGTCGCGCAGCTTCGCCTGTTCGGCGTGCTCGATGACGAGCGCGGCTGTGACTTCGGCGTGCAATTGGCCCCGCAGCGTCTTGCGCGTCGCGACCTGCGCCAGCGGCGCGTTCTCGGCGATCTCGGCGGCCAGGCGGTGCGCCGCCTCGCGCAGGCCGCCCAGCGGGGCGATCTCGTCGACGAGGCCCCAGGGCGCCACCTCTTCGGCCTTGAAGCGGCGCGAGGTGAGCAGCATCAGCGCTGCGCGGTGCGCGCCGATGAGGCGGGGCAGGGTATGCGTCAGGCCGAAGCCGGGGTGGTAGCCCAGGCGGGTGAAGTTGGCGACGAAGCGCGCCTCGGGAGCGGCGACGCGGAAGTCGGCGACCAACGCCAGGCCCAGGCCCGCGCCGACGGCCGCGCCCTGGATCGCCGCCACCATCGGCTTCTTGGTGGCGAAAAGCCGCATGGCTTGATCGTAGAATTCGCGGATCGGATCGGCGCTAGATCCACCGACCCCGCCGCCATCGCGGTTGGCGAGGTCCGCGCCGGCGCAGAACGGCTTGCCGTCCGAGGCCAGCACGATGGCGCGAATCTCCGGATCCTGGTCCAGGGCTTCGAGATGCTCGGCCAGCCCGCGCAGCATATTGACGTTGGCGTGGTTGTTCGGCGGATTGGCGAAAACGATCTCGGCGACGTGGCCGGCGCGGGTGAGCGCGACGCTCATCGGGGAACCTCCATCAGATTACGGGCGATGACCATCCGATGGACCTCCGAGGGTCCGTCGAAGATCCGCATGTTGCGGATTCGGCCGGCCAACATCTGTAGCGGCATCTCCTTGGTCATGCCCATAGCGCCGAAGCACTGCATGGCGTTGTCGACGATCTCCTGAGCCATCTCGGTGGCGTAGACCTTGAGCATCGAGATCTCGCGGCGGACGTCGATGCCCTGGTCGATCTTCCAGGCGCAGTCGTAGGCCATCAGGCGCGCGGCGTGGATCTTGGTGCCGCCGTCGGCCGCCCACCACTGGATGGCCTGCCGCTCGGACAGGCGCTGGCCGAACGTGACCCGCTGCGGGGCGTATTCGCACATCATGTCGAGGGCGCGCTGGGCCGCGCCGATGCACCAGGCGGCCATCTCCATGCGCCGGGTGCCGAGCCGCACCTGCATAGGGCCGAAGCCCTGGCCTTCGGTCCCGAGCAACTTCCAGTGCGGGACGCGGCAGTCCTCCAGGACCAGTTCATAGGTGTACTCACCGGCCAGCATGGGGATGCGGCGAAGCACGTTGAAGCCGGGCGTGTCGCGATCGACCAGGAAGGCGGACATGCCGCCGCGCGAGCCCCTCTCGGGGTCGGTGATGGCCATCAGGATGGTGAAATCGGCCTCGGCCGCGCGGGTGATCCAGATTTTGCGCCCGTTGATCACCCAGTCCTCGCCGTTGCGCACCGCGCGGGTCTTCATGCCGGCGGGGTCCGCCCCGGCGCCAGGCTCGGAGATGCCGATCGCCGAGATCGTCTCGCCGCGGGCGTAGGGCTCCAGATAGGTCGGGCGCTGCTCGTCGCTGACCGTCGCCATCAGCATGCGCAGGTTCGGCGAGTCCGGCGGCAGGGTGTAGTGGGCCACGGTGCTTCCCAACGCCTCGTTCACCGCCACGAGCGCCACGTGCGGCATGCCCATGCCGCCGGCGTCTTCCGGCGCGTCCAGGCTCCAGAGGCCCATTTGTTTCGACACCGCGTCGAGCCGCACGTGCTCTTCGTGCGTCAGCGCCGAGCCCTGGCCGTTGGCGTCGCGCTCGAGCACCGCGGCTTCGAGCGGCATCAACTCGTCCCGCACGAAGCGCTGCACGAGGTCGCGCAGCATGCGGTGTTCTTCGATCAGTTCGAAATCCATCGGTGACGTCCTTTAGCGGCCCTGCTGGACTTGGCGGCGGCGAAGCCACCAATTGTACTGCTCGGGCCACATCTCCCAACCGGTCTTAACTCCGGCTTCCACCGCGATCTGCGCCGGCCAGTTGGGATTCCACAAGAGCTCACGTCCGAGAGCCACCAGGTCGGCCTTGCCTTCCGTCAGCACCTCAGCGGCGCCGTCGGGGGTGCGGATCAGGCCGACACCCATGGTCAGGATGCCGGTCTCGAGGCGGATGCGCTCCGAGAAAGGCAGCTGGAAGCCGGGCGTGCGCGCCACCAGCGAGTTCTCGCCGGGCAGCTTGAAGCCGCCGGACGAGCAGTCGACGACGTCGATGCCGATCTTCTTGAGCTCGGCCGCGTAGGCCACGGAATCCTCGATCGCCCAGCCGACGCCGACGCCGTCGACGGATGAGATGCGCACGAAGCAGGGGCGCTCGTCCGGCCACATCTCGCGCATCATCTTGGCGATGCGCAGCGGCAAGCGCATGCGGCTTTCGCGGTCCCCGCCGTACTCGTCAGTCCGCTGGTTGCCGAGCGGCGAGAGGAAGGAGTGCATCAGATAGCCATGCGCGCAGTGCAGCTCGACCACGTCGTAGTTGGCCTCGAGCGCGCGGCGGAAGGCGTTGCGATAGTCCTCCACCAACGCCTCGATGTCGGCCTGGGTCATTTCCGCCGGGGCCGGCCAGCTCTTATCGAACGGGATCGAGCTCGGCGCGCAGGCGGTCCACAGGCCTTCGTCCTCGCTGAGCGGGCCGCCGCCTTCCCACGGCCGCTGGGACGAGCCCTTGCGGCCGGAGTGGGCGATCTGCAGGGCCGAGGCCGCGCCCAGGCTGCGAACCAGGTCGGTCAGGCGCTTGTGGCCGGCGACTTGCGCGTCGTCCCAGATGCCCAGGCACCCGTGGGTAATGCGGCCCTGCGTGTTGACCGAGCTCTGTTCAACGAAGACCAGGCCGGCGCCGCCGGCGGCCAGCTTGCCGATGTGCTGGACGTGCCAGTCGGTCGCGTGACCGTCGACCGCCGAATAGGTCGCCATCGGCGACACCACGATGCGGTTGCGCAGCGTCAGGCCACGAATCCGCATCGGCTCGAAGAGGACGCCGACTTCGGCGGAGGTTTCGGGCGTGACGTCGGTGGTGAGCGGCTGGGTGGTCATGGGGGTGGGCGGCCCTTAAGGATTTCGCACGCGCGCCGGGGCTGCGCGAAATTGGCGTGACAGGTGCACGTGAGTTATGAGTAGGGGCATGGACAAAGTCAATCCGCCGCGCCGCTGGACCATGAGCAAGGACAGCGCCCGCGCGCACCAGGCCGAGACCACGCGCCGGGCGCTGATCGTGGAGGCGCGTCGCTGTTTCGGCGCGCGCGGCTATCACGTGGTCGGCGTGCGCGACATCACCGCCGCCGCCGGCATGACCCGTGGCGCGCTCGCCCATCATTTTGGCGGCAAAGAAGAGCTGTTCCTGGCGGTGTTCGACGAGGTCGAGCGGGAGGTCGCCGCCGGCACCGCCTATCCGGAGGTTCAGCTGGCGACCACCAACGCCTGGGACCGCTTCCGTGCCGGCGTCGAGTTCTACCTCGACGCCGCGCTGCGCGCCGACGTGCAGCGCATCACCCTGATCGACGGGCCAGCGGTGCTCGGCTGGTCGCGCTGGCGGGCGCTGGAGGAGGATTACTACCTCGGTATGATGGTGAAGTTCCTGCAGCGGGCGATCGACGACGGCGCGATCCGCCCCCAGCCGGTGGAGACCCTCGCGCACATGATCTTCGGCAGCGTCACCGAGGCCGCGCTGATGATCGCCCACTCCGAGGACGCTATGCGCAAACGCGCCGAGGTGCGGCGGGTGCTTGACGCGTTCTTCGCCGGGCTGGAGCGTCCGTTGGAGGCGGCGGGGGAGGGAGCCAGCGGCGCCGCAGCGAACGACTTGTCATGAAGTACGGACAAGCATAGAGGTCGCGGCTCGCCGCCCGCCCTGGAGTCGCCGTGACCGCTCATCCGCAAACCCTGTACGAGAAGATCTGGAACGCGCATGTCGTCGAGCAGCTCGGCGACGATGTCTTCCTACTCGCGACAGACCGCCAGCTCATGTACGAGGGCGGCATTCACTCCTTCGCCATGCTGCGCCAGGGCGGCCATAAGGTGCTTCGCCCGTCCTCGACGCTGGCGATGCTCGACCATTCGGTTCCGACCAAAGACCGCCATGCCCTGCCCGAGGCGACGATCCTGCGGCTGGAAGGGCTGCGCCGCGGGACCAAGGAGTGCGGCATTCCCTACCTCGACATCGACGACCCGCGGCACGGCATCGTCCATGTGGTCGGTCCCGAGCAGGGCTTCACGCTGCCGGGGCTGGTGATCGCCTGCGCCGACAGCCACACTTCGACCCATGGCGCCTTCGGCGCGCTGGCGTTCGGCGTCGGAGCTTCGGAGACGGCGCATATCCTGGCCACCCAGACGCTGATCCAGCGGCCGTCGCGGACCATGCGCGTCGAGCTGCGAGGGCGGCCGCACTCGGCGGTGTTCGGCAAGGACCTGGCGCTCGCGGTGCTGCGGGCGATCGGCGCGGCGGGCGGCGTCGGCCACGCCATCGAGTTCACCGGCGAGGCGATCGCGGCTCTGTCGATGGAAGGCCGCATGACGCTCTGCAACATGGCTGTGGAAATGGGCGCACGCAGCGGCCTGATCGCGCCTGACGAGACCACCTACGCCTGGCTGAAGGGGCGGCCGATGTCGCCGACCGGCGACGCCTGGGAGAGGGCCGTCGCCTATTGGCGCACCCTGCCGTCGGACCCGGGCGCGCTCTACGCCAAGTCGGTCACGGTGGAGGCCGACGAGCTTGCGCCGATGGTGACCTGGGGAACCTCTCCGGACGAGGTGGTGGAGATAACGGGCGTGGTGCCCGACCCCACCGAGGCGCCGGACGCCGGCGCTCGGGCGGCCTGGCGCCGTTCGCTGGAGTACATCGGCCTGACGCCCGGCACGCGAATGGCCGACGTTTCCGTCGACAGGGTGTTCATCGGCTCCTGCACGAACTCGCGGCTCGAGGACCTGCGGGCCGCGGCCGGCGTTTTGCGCGGGCGGCGCATCGCCGCTCGGGTGCGGGCGATGGCGGTTCCGGGGTCGGCGCAGGTAAAGGCGCAGGCCGAGGCGGAGGGGCTGGACCGCATCTTCCTCGACGCGGGCTTCGAATGGCGCCAGGCGGGTTGCTCGATGTGCTTCGGCAGCGCCAACGACAGCGTCGCGCCCGGCGAACGCTGCGCCTCGACGTCCAACCGCAACTTCGAGAACCGCCAAGGCCAGGGCTCGCGCACCCACCTGGTGAGCCCGGCTTCCGCTGCGGCGGCGGCTGTGGCCGGCCGCTTCGCCGACGTCCGCGACCTCGTCTAGGAGCCGCTCAGATGGAAGCCTTCACGACGCTCACGGCGATCGCCGCGCCGATGCCGAAGCCGAACATCAACACCGACGACATCTATCCCGCCGCCGGCGCGAGCGCAGTGGCGCGCAACATGCCGGCGGAAGCGTTCGGCAGCCAGAAGCACGCCGGTGCGAACGCCTTCTCGGCGCTGCGCTACGACGACAATTGCGCGCCGATCCCCGACTTCATCCTCAACCAGGCGCCCTACGACCAGGCGAAGATCATCGTCGGCGGCCCCAACTTCGGCTGCGGCTCGTCGCGCGAGATGGCCGTGTGGGCGATCGCCGGGATCGGCGTCCGCAGCGTCATCGCCGCCTCGTTCGGCGACATCTTTTTCAACAACTGCTTCAAAAACAGCGTGCTGCCGATCCGCCTGCCACAAGGCGAGGTCGAAGAGCTTTTGGCGATGGTGTCGGATCCGGCGAAATCCACGCTGACCGTGGACCTTCGCGCCAAGACCGTCACCGGCGCCGACCGCAAGGCGCGGCCGTTCGAGGTGGCCGCGTACTACCGCGAAGCGCTGCTGGGCGGACTGGACGAGATCGCCGCCACATCAAAGCGGCTGGACCGCATCGAGGCGTTCGACCGCGCCTACCGCGCCGAGCGGCCCTGGCTCACGTTCTAGGGGACCGGGCGCGTTCCGATCCCGTGATCGGAACGCGCTCGCCGGCGCTCCAGCTAGAGCAACTGATAGAAATCGTAGTGCGCCACGCCGTCGGCGCCGCCGCCGAAGCCGACGAGGTGGACGTGGTTCAGCCAGGCGTACTTGCTGTCGGCGGGAGCGGTGATCAGTCCGCCCACCTCGGAGCGCTGCTTGCCGTCACGAACCGGCGCCACGCCCCGGTATTCGAGCAGTAACGGCACGCCGTCGTCGGTCTCCAGCAGCAGCCGCACATTCACCCGCGCCCCTTGCGGGAAGACGCTGACCCAGTCGCCGCCGGAAGGCATCACCTTGCCGGAGACGCGCGGGCCGTGGAACTTCCCGCCTGACACGTCGATCGCGACCATGTCGCCGAACGGCCCGCCCGGGATCATCCGAGCGCTGGCCATCACCGCCTCCATCTTGAAGATGGGCTCGGCCTCGAGTTGCACGGTGGGGGACTGGGTCAATGCCGCCCCGCGTAGTCGACGGCGACCGTGCCGGGCAAGGCGCTCTCATCGCGGTAGTAGGAGATGAAGAAGCGGGACTCGAAGCCCCACTTGCCTTCGACCTTGGTGACGACGTCGTGGTAGACGCCGAGCAGGAAGAAGCCGGTGCCTTCGCCGTGGCGGCCGATCTCGTTGAGCACGACCCGGACGCGTGCGCGATCCGGCGTTAGTTCGTCGATCACGACCGAATGGGTCATCTGAACGAGGAATTCGCCAGGGCTGACCAGGCCGCTGATGCCGTCGCGGATGCCATCTCGGGTGGAGAAGTCGAGGTCGAACGGCGAGGCGACCTGCCACCGCGCATTTGGGTGGAAGCACATGCCCATGGCCTGCCAGTCGCGGAGCGTTACGCTCAGCGTGTAGCGCTCGACCAGATCGCGGATATCAAGGCGGTCGGTCAGCTCTTGCAGCGTCGACATTGGGTCTCCTCCTGGCGACTTGATCGCTCAATTTGACAGACTGTTTAGGGCATCGTTCGGTCGAAGCGCAACTCGGATCGGGAGGGCTCAAAGGCTCCTTCGAAATTGAGTTCGATGTGGACAATGCATAATGGGTGGACGATATAACCTGCGGGCCCAGCGTCATCTCGCGCGCACGATTGGCGACGCTAAGGGCGGCGCAGCCAACGGAGTGTGTCCATGGATCGACGTGACGGTGTTCTCGGCCAGACGGGAACGAAAAAGCCGTATCGGCTGACGCCGGCTGAAGACAACTACACTCGCGAATTCGCCCAGCTCGAGAACGAGCGGCTTTGGGGCAAGGTCTGGATGATCGCCTGCCGCGAGCAGGAACTGGCCAAGGCCGGCGACTTCGTGACCTACGACATCGCCGGCGACTCCATCATGATCGTCAAGCAGGACGACGGCGGCCTGAAGGCGTTCTTCAACGTCTGTCAGCACCGTGGCCGCCGCCTGAAGGCCTATGGCCTGGAGCCTAAGGGCGGCATGTCGGGCAATACGGGATCGACGATCCGTTGCCCGTTCCACGCCTGGCGTTGGAAGATCGACGGCGAGATCGAATACATCTGCGACGGCGAGGACTACGCCAATCTCGAACACTGTTCGAAGGCGGAACTGGCGCTGAAGCCGGTCAAGCTGGATACCTGGGGCGGCTGGGTGTGGGTCAACATGGATCCGAACTGCAAGCCACTGCTCGAGTACCTCGATCCCGTGCCGAAATATCTCGACCCTTACGAGTTCGAGAAGTGTAAGATCGCCTGGCACCACACCATCATCTTCCCCTGCAACTGGAAGACGGTCGCCGAGGCCTTCAACGAGGGCTACCACGTCGAGGGCACCCACACGCAGATCACCAAGAACGGCTGGCAGCCCACGATCTCGCGAGCCCACGGCGACCATGGCTGGTTCGGCTACGAGGCGGCGAAGGTCGACTCCGAGGACGGGGCCGCGGAAGTCGTCAAAGTCGGGTCCGGGGGCGTGCCAACGCTCGACGTTCAGATCGACTTCCGCAAGATGATGTACGAGGCCACGCTGGAGGCGCTTGCGTCGCTCAAGTGCCTGACGTCGGAGTATTCCGTCGAAGCTGCGCGCCGACTGTCCGACGTGTTGCCGGCGGATGCGCCCTACGCCGTGGTCGCGGCCAAGAACTACGAGCTGCACCAACAGGTCTACCGTGACCTCGGCATCGAGTGGCCCAAGGGCATGAACCCGAAGTCGATGCATGAGGCCGGCACCGACTGGCACGTCTTCCCCAATCAGATCGGCCTGCCGGCGATCGACGGCATCGAGTGGTACCGGCTGCGGCCGAACGGCGACAATCCTGAGTCCTGCATCTTCGACGTCTGGTGGCTGCAACGCTATCCGGAAGGCAAGGAGCCGCCGATCGAACATCAGTTCTGGCCGACGCCGGAATCCTTCAAGGGCGAGAACCCCTTCCTGGAGCAGGACTTCGCGAACCTGATCGCCGTGCAGCAGGGCATGCATTCCCGCGGCTTCGAAGGTCAGCGCACCAACCCCGTGCAGGAGATTGCGATCAGCAACTTCCACCAGGCCCTGCACCGCTGGCTGGGCCTGACGGACGAGAGCAAGTAAGGCTAAAGGCGGCGGCGCGCATCGTCGCGCCGCCGCCCCCATTTCGCCGCGAACAGCCAGCTAGACTGCAGGCGCGGCGTCGCAGCTAAATATGTCTCTGGATTGCGGGCGATCACGCGGCCCGCGGGCTGCTCCGGGCCAATCACCCAACTATTTATGCCGAGCGGCTGCATCAATTGCCCGCCGGCACGCCAGGAAGCGATGAAAAAGGCGCTCCGCAAGCCGAATTCGCGCCCTTTCTCGTGCGTCGATCCGGAGTGAGAAAAATAGCCTGATCCCACAATCAGCGGGCCGGCATTGGCGCGTCGTGCGCTAAGCGATATAGGTTTTACTGAACGAGGGATTCTGCACCATCAAACTCGCAGAGAGCATCGCGCAGCAGATCGAGCAGGAGATTCTCGGCCAAGGTCTGCGGACGGGGCATAATCTCGGCACTGAGGCTGAGCTGCTCGCGCGGTTCAAGATCAGCCGCTCGGTGTTGCGCGAAGCCATTACGCTCGTAGAGCAAAGCGGGCTGGCGGAGGTGCGCCGCGGCAAGGTCGGCGGGCTGGTGGTCTGCGGGCCCAACGCCGAGATGGTCGCCGACGCTCTGCGCAACTACCTAGAGCACGTCACCACCGACTGGGAAGACATGTTCGCCACGCGGCTGGCCCTCGAAGAGCTGGTGCTGGTCATCGCCGCCAAGCGCTTGAGCGAGGAGGATATCGAGCGCGTCGAGTCGCTGATCTGTCGGTTCGATCAGACCGAAGCTCCTGCCGATTTCGTGCGCCTGCAATTGGCCTATCTGCAGGAGTGCCTGCGTATTGCGGCCAACCCCTGCCTGTCGGTCTTCACCTTGGCGATGGCGTCGCTGTCGGTGGGGCGGATGGCGATGCATCGCCCGTTCGAGCGGGCGCTGCTGAAGCGGGCCAAGCAGATCTGCAGCTGCCGCCGCGACGAGCTCCGCGCCGTGCTCGCGATGGACGAGGGGGGCGCGCTGGAAGCCTGCCATCGCCACTACGCCATCTTCCGTGAGATCAATCAGGAAGCCCACTCGGACCTGGGGCAGGCGGAGGACCCCGTCGACGGCGGGGAGGAGCACAGCGTGCTTCTTACCGTGAAGCTCGGCCGTCCGACGATGAAGCGCGCGGAGGCGGTCGCGAACCAAATTACGGCGCGGATCGTCCACGGCGGGCTGAAGCCCGGCGATCGCCTCGGTTCCGAGGTCGACCTGCTCGCCGAGTACGGCGTAGGTCGCGGCGTCATGCGTGAAGCGATCCGCATTCTGGAACGCCAGGCCATCGTCAAGCCATTGCGCGGCAAGCGTGGCGGGCTGCACGTCGTCGAGCCGCAGCCGGACATGGTAGTGAAGACGGTCGCCGCCTACATCCGCTCGCTCAACGTCAGTCACCATGACCTCGTGCAGGTCGGCGACACGCTCGACCTGCTGGGCGCAGGCATGGCGGCGCAGCGGGTCCGGAGCCAGCCGGTGACGGCGGAGCAGTTGCGCGAGCGGTTCGCCGTGTTGCAGACGGCGGCTCCGCTGCGGGATCTCAGCCTCGCCTACTATACCCTGGCCGGCGACCTCAGCGGCAACCGGCCGCTCGCGGCGCTGCTGTCGATCCTGCCGCTGATGCTGGCCGACGACGAGACGCGCCACGGCGACGGCTCGACCCTGGGCTCGGTGGACCCCGATCGCCTGAACTCGCTGTTCGAGGCCATAGCGACCGGCAACGTCGCCCAGGCCCGGCGACGCATGCTGATCTTGCGGCGGCGCGGCGCGCGCATGCGGATTACCTCGCCGCCCAGGACGCGCCTCCAGGAGCAGGCCGCCGTCTGACCGGGCCGACTTGCGGCCTGCCGACCCCCGCGGATAGAGGTGGCGGTGCCGGCGCGACGCGCTGCGTAAGACGATCCCAACGGAAACAGGTGGAACGATGCTGAATCTCGAAGGCGCGGTCGCGATGGTGAGTGGCGCGGGCAGCGGCATCGGCCGGGCCATCGCTGAAAAGTGCGCGCGCCGCGGCGCTGCGGTCGCGGTCGTCGACATTCATGAGGGGCGGGCGGTCGAGGCCGCCGAGGCCATCGTCGCCGCCGGCGGCAGGGCGCGCGGCTACGGCTGCGACACCACCGACCTGGCCGGGATGGAGGCGCTTGCCGACCGCATTGAAGCGGATTTCGGCCAGATCAACGTGCTCTTCAACAACGCCGGCGTCTTCACCATGGGGCCGCTGGAGAAGACGCGCCCCAACGATTTCGAATGGGTGTTCGAGGTCAACGTCCACGGCGTCTACAACGCGGTCGTCGCCTTTCTGCCGGCGATCCGTCGGGCGAAGGCGGCGGGGGGTGTCGCCCATGTCGTCAACACTGGCTCCGAGAACTCTCTGGCGGTGCCGACGCTGGGGCCGTTCAGCGCCTACACCGCCACCAAGCATGCGGTGCTGGGCCTCTCCGACACGCTGCGGCGCGACCTGAAGGAAGAGGGCATCGGCGTCTCGATCCTCTGCCCGGGCGTGGTGCAGACAAACCTCTGGAACGCCAAGCGCGCACGCCCCGATCGGTTCGGCGGCGCCAAGGAGCTTCCCCCGGCGGGCGGCGCAGTGATGGACGTCGGCCGCACGCCAGAGGCGACGGCCGACACCCTGTTCGAAGGGCTGGACGCGGGCGATTTCTTCATCGTCACCGATCCGCGGATCCGCGAGTTCACCGAGCCCAGGCTCGCCGAGATCGCCGCCGCGCTGGACGCCTGCGACGCCCGCGTGAAGCTGTAGACCTCAGTCTCAGCCGAAGCCGAGGACGGGATGGGGGACATAAGGCGCCTCGAGCGCCTTCACCGTCTCGTCGTCGAGCTTCAACGCGAGCGCCGCGAGCGCGTCGTCGAGGTGCTTGGGCTTGGTGACGCCGATGATCGGCGCGGTCACGCCGGGCTTCTGAGCTAGCCAGGCGAGCGCCACCTGGCTCATCGGCGCCCCTAGCTTTTCAGACACCGCCTCTACGGTGTCGACGACCGCCTTGTCGGCGTCGCGGGTGTGCGAATAGAGCATCTGGCTGAACTTGTCGGTTCGGTCCCGCGTGGTCGTCGGCTCGTCGGACCAAGGCCGGGCGAGCTTGCCGCGCGCCAGCGGGCTCCAGGGGATGACCCCGACCCCTTGGTCGACGCACAGCGGGAGCATCTCTCGCTCTTCCTCGCGGTAGATCAGGTTCATGTAGTTCTGCATGGAGACGAACTTGCTCCAGCCGCGCTCGCCGGACAGCGCCAGCGCCTTCATGAACTGCCAGGCGAACATCGACGACGCGCCGATGTGCAGCACCTTGCCCGACTTCACGAGGTGATCGAGCGCCTCGAGCGTCTCTTCGATCGGTGAGTTCGGATCCCAGCGGTGGATTTGGTAGAGATCGATATAGTCGGTGCCGAGGCGCTTCAGGCTCGCTTCGGCCTCGGTGATGATGGCCTTCCGCGACAGGCCCGATCCGTTCGGGCCTTCGCGCATGGCCATGAACACCTTGGTGGCGATCACCAGTTCGTCGCGCCGCGCAAAATCCTTGACCGCGCGCCCGACGATCTCTTCCGAGGAGCCGTTGCTGTAGGCGTTGGCGGTGTCGAGGAAGTTGATCCCGGCCTCGAGGGCGGAGCGGATCAGCGGCCGCGACGCTTCCTCGTTGAGCGTCCACTCATGCGATCCGCGGGAGGATTCTCCAAAGCTCATGCATCCGAGAACGAGCGGGGAGACCTTCAGTCCGCTCGCGCCTAGCCGACGGTATTCCATCTGTCGCAGTCCTCCGGAGCGTTTACGACGTCGGTCTGCATTAGCGCGGCCCCCGGCGCAACCCCGCCCGAAGCGATTGCCCACCTGCAACCTACCTGGCGTGCGGCAGGGTCGCGCGCTCCAGCGTGTTGAGGATCTGCCCCCAGACGTACGCCTTCATCTCGTCCAGCCGTGCGCCCTTGATGTCGGGCCGGTTCATGGCGCGGCGATAGGAGTCCTTCTCGTTGCCGATCATGTACACCGCCCGCATGTTGACTCTCTGTCGCCGTTGTCCGCCGCCGCCCAGCGCGACATAGAGCCTTTGCAGCACCGAAAGGGTGCCCGGCGTGCTCAACGTGTGCTGCCGCTGTCAGCCGGCGTGGGCCTGCACCTGTCGGTAGGTCGCTGAGCGCGTTCAGCGGCCATTGATCGCCTGAGTCCCACGTCTCGGCAGGGCGGATGAACCCTCGCGCCCGAACCCGGCACTGACGCGGAGCGAAGCCTGAAATTCTTTCGGCGCCGCGACCGCTTCGCAGATGGGGGAGACGCATGAACAAAGCTCATGGATTGGCCGGGTTGGCGGCCGCAGCCGCCCTCTCTGGGCTTGCGCCATCGCGGGCCGTTGCGGAGCCGCTCGGGCCGTACATCGCCTTGGGTGCGGGCTATGACGACATGCCCGATCGCAATCTGACCATCAGCGGCCGAAGGGTCAGCTCGCAGTGGAAGTCCGGCTACGGCGGGCTGGCCGCGCTGGGATACAGATGGACTCCCAACCTGCGAACCGAACTCGAGGCCAGCGGACGCGTGGCCAAGGTCACCACGTTCAACGGCGCGGCGCCTTGGGCCGGGAAGCAGTTCGACAATTCGATCATGATCGACGGCTTCTACGACCTTGAACTTGGCGGCCCGATCACGCCCTACGTCGGCCTCGGACTGGGGATGACGCAGCTCATCTGGGGCGACAATTTCCGGGTTCCGACCCAGGCGACGCCGATTGTTTATGACGGCGACCACGTCGAGCTCGGCTGGCAAGCGATCGTCGGCGCATCGTACGCCGTGACGCCGAAGGTCTCGCTGGCGCTCGACTACCGGATCAAGGGCGGGTTTGGAGACTATAAGTTCCCCGGCAGCGTGGCTGGCAGGAACATCGACCACTTCAACTACAAGACACGGAGCATCTTCGGCAGCGTCCGCTATTCCTTTGGCTCGTCGGCCCCGTCGGGTCCGTCCGGTTCTTCCGGCGCGATGGCCTCGACCTCTCACGGATCTGGGCAAAGCCTGCTTGGGCCCTACGTCGCCGTGGGGCTCGCCTATGACAAGATGCCCGACCGCGATCTCCTCATCGTCGGCCGGAAGGTCAATTCGCAATGGAAGACGGGGTGGGGCGCGCTGGCCGCCCTCGGCTACCGATGGACCCCCCACTTCCGCACCGAGCTGGAGGGCAGCGAGCGAATGGCCAAGGTGACGACCTTCAACGATGTCGCGCCCTGGGCTGGCAAGCAGTGGGACAATTCGGTGATGGTGAACGGGTTCTACGATGTGGATCTCGGAGGGCCAGTCACCCCCTACGTCGGCGTCGGCCTCGGCCTGACGGAGCTGAGTTGGGGCTCCAACTTCCGGGTTCCGACCCAGGCCGTCCCGACCGTCTACGACAACGAGGATACCCGGGTCGGCTGGCAAGCGATCGCCGGCGTTTCGTACGCCGTGACGCCGAAGGTGTCACTGGCGCTGGATGGCCGCCTCAAGGGCGCCTTCGGCGGTTTCGATTTCCCAGGCAGCGTGGCCGGCAGAAACATCACCCACTTCAGCTACAAAACGGCCAGCGTCTTCGCGACCGTCCGCTACGCCTTCGGCCCGCAATAGCGGAGGGGCGCTAGCTGCGCGCGACGGCTCGCCGTTCGAGGATTTCAGCGGGCCGTCGCCACGAGATCGACGTTGACGCGAACCGCCTTCGCCAGCGGTCGGTCGCCGGAGAAGTCGCCGGCGCCGATCCCGTACTGCGTTCGATCGAGCGTCAGTTCGCCCTTCATCCGCGTGAGCGCTCCCGCCGGCTGCAGGGTGAAGGCGAGGTTGACCGGCCGGGTGACGTTGCGAAGGGTGAGATCGCCGCGCGCCATGTAGCTGTTCGGGCCAGTCTTGCTGAAGGTCTTTGCGACGAACACGGCGGTCGGAAACTGGCGGACGTTGAACCAGGCGGTCTCGGCGAGGGTCTTGTCGTACTCCGGCGTGCCGGCGCTGACGGATCCGGTCTGGACGACGACCTTGACCCTGGACGCTGCGAGATGCGCCGGATCGAAGTCGATCTGCGCGGACCAATTGCGGAACACGCCGGTGAACGGCCGTCCGTCGACGGCGCCTGCGAAGCTCAGTCGCGAGCCGGCGGGGTCCACGGCATAGGCGGCCCCGTGCGCGGCCGCGGGCGCCGCCAGGGCGATGGCGAGCAGGCTGTAAAGGCTTGCGCGGGTCATGGCCTGGCTCCTGCGCGACCGAGGAACGGCAGTATCCGCTGCAGCTCCGGCGTGCGGTCGATGAACTGGTGCTTCAGGGCGCCGGCCACGTGCAGCCCGATCAGCGCTGCGCCGGCCCAAGCGAAGACGCCATGCACGTCGCCCAGGCTTTCCTGCCAAGCCTTGCCAGCGCCTTCGACGAACGGGAGCGGCGGCAACAGGAAGAGGCCGAAGATGTGGGTGGGCGCAGGACCGGGCGCCGCCGAGATCGTCGCCCATCCCAGGAGCGGCGTGAGCACCATGAAGCCGTAGAGCGCCCAGTGGACGGCGTGGGCCAAGGCGCGCTCCCAGGGGCGCAGCGAGGAGGCGAGGGGAGGAGGCGGCACGGCAAGTCGCCAGCTGAGCCGGGCCAGGCTCAGAACCAGGACCAGCATGCCGACGGATTTGTGCAACTGGAAGAGTCGGTACTTCTCCAGGCCCAGCGGAAGGCTGGTCATCCACGCGCCCAGGCAGATCTGACAGATGAGGAGGGCGGCCAGCAGCCAGTGCAGCGAAGCGGCGACCGAGCTGTAGCGCTCAGTCCGTGAAAGGTCGGTCACAGTCTTCGCCTCCTCGCTTGTTGCGCAAGTTCCACCGGTCCAACCCGTCGCTCATTCGACTCGCTCGCAGACGAATTCCACGTCGAAGCGGAGCGCCATCTCGTCCCGCGTGAAGGGCGGGGCGGTAATCCCGAAGTCGGAGCGACGGATGCGGCCTCGTCCGGCGAACCGCAGCCGTTGCGTGGTGTCGCCGGCGGCCTCGCCGGACGGTTGCGCCAGCGCGACATCGATCCTGAGCGGCCGGCTGACGCCGCGTAGAGTGAGCCGACCGGTCATGACCCACTTGCGCTCGTTGACGAGTTCTATGCGCTCCGAAACGAAGGTGGCGCGGGGCCAGCGCGCCGGCCGCAGGGCGGCAAGGGCGGCGCGGCGCGTCCAGCCCGGAGCCACGGCCGACGCCGTGTCGACGGCGATGCGCGCGCTGGGGCGTTCCGCCGCGCCGGGCGAATAGGTGAGGTCCCCGTCAAGCCGGGTGAAGCGAATGTCCGGGGCGGCGATCCCGCCGGCCAACTGCGAGCTGATCACCAGGCTCGAGTGGTCCGCGTCGAGCTGATAATCGCGGCCCAGGCTCGCTGCGGGCCTTGGCTGCGCCGCAGCAGATCCGGCGACGATCGCGAACGCAGCAATGGCGGCTGCCAGCAGCGCTTGGGACCCTCGAGATGAACCATGTACGGCGTCGCTCGCCACGTGGCGGGACCGGAAAACCCTGCTCATTCCGTACTTCAAGCCGCAACGCCTTCGCTGCCGTCGACGCCGGTCGCGGCGTCGTTCGAACTGCGCCACCGCGGAACGGGCGCGCGACTTTGTAGTAGCCTCAGAACCTCCAGAGGTTCACGCGCTACAAAGGATCTGTTGGCCGCGCCGCCCGAAGAACCGGCGGCGAGCGTGGGCAGGAGGCTTCGTATGCGTGCGACCGTTCTTGCGCTTGTGCTGGCTATCGCCGCGTCGGGGTCGCTCTCAGCGGCGCCGCGCACTCGCGATCCGGCGCAGGTGCCGGCTGGTGACTATGTGCTCGACAAGCCGCACGCGAGTCTGGTCGCCAGGGTCGCTCACCTCGGCTTCTCGCAGTACACGATGCGCTTCGACCGACTGGACGGCCGCTTCACCTTCGATCCGGCCAACTGGAAGGCCCCGCAGATGACGTTCGAAGCGGACGCCGACTCGGTCGACACCGGCGACAAGGACTTCGACCGGCAGATCGCCGGCTACTTCGACGCCGGGGCCCACCCAAAGATCACCTTCCAGGCGCGCAGTCTGGAACAGACGGGCGAGGGGACGGGGAAGTTGACCGGCGACCTGACGCTGCGCGGCGTCAGCCGGCCCGTGACACTCGACCTCGTCTTCAACGGCGTGGGCCCAGGAATGATGGGGACCGGAACGCGGCTGGGCTTCTCCGGGACCGCGCGCATCAACCGCTCCGAATTCGGCCTGAACCAAGTCCAGAGCTTCGTGGGCGATGAGGTCAACCTGCAGTTCGAACTGGAATTCTATCGTAAATGACGCCAGCGCCGGTGACGACAGCATCGCCCATCAACTCACGGCCGGGCGCCGGAGGTTCACCATCAGAAGTTCCAGGTCGCCGTGAGTTGCAAGCCGTCGTGATCGGGGCCGCGGGCGCGGCCGGGGCCGGACTCGGTCGCCTGCAGCAGGATCTCGGCGTGACCAAAGCGGCGGGCGACGCCGACGGAGAGGTCGTAGCGGCAGCGGCGCGCGCCGGGAGCCAGCCGACCGCCGACGGTCTGCAGCAGGCCGGCATGGGCCAGCAGCCGCCAGTCAGGCGCGGGGCGCCAGGCGGAGCCGAGGTCGAAGTAGAGGTTTTGGTGGTGCTGGTCGAAATAGTTGGGCGCGTAGGCGACGCGCAGGCTCGCATGGTCGCCGACCGCGCCCAGGTACGCCTCGTTGTTCTCCACCGCGCGAAACGGGAAGTCGTAGTACTTCACCCCGAGGCTGGAGACGCCGAGGTCGAACGTCGGCCCGCGCGTAAAGCGCTTGGCATAACCGCCGTAGACTTGGCGGCCGACCTGACGCCAGCCGTAGCGCGCGGTCTCGGCGGCGATAAGCGAGCCGCCGGCGTAGAGGCCCGCGCCGTGGTCGTAGGCGAGGTTTAGCGCCGCAGCGGGGCGCTCCTGACTGAGGGAATAACCCCGGTAGCGATAGTCGGTGTGAAATGCCGCGCTCACACCTACCTGAGCGGCGGCGGGCGCAGCCGAGGCGATCGCCAGCAAGGCCAGGACTATGGCTTCAACGCGCCGCCGTACGCGCGCCTTCCCGGGCGCAGCCGCAACGGCAGTCCCCATAGGACCGAAGCAGTGTCGCACAGGCGTCGATGGCGCGTCCGGCGCGGACGGCCAGCAGCTTCGGGCCCATTGGGTGGGACCCTTGGCGCACCAACGCCGCCAGGCCGCTGACGTGCGCGGCGGAATAGGAGCTGCCATTGACCAGAGCCCATCGTCCCCCCGGCTGCGCCGTGGGCACGTCACGTCCGGGCGCCAAGAATGCTCCACTCGCCGGGGTCCCCGTCCAAGCGTCGGCGGCGGCGATGACCCCGGTATGCGAAGCGGGGAAGCCGCCGCGCGCCAAGGCGCCGTCGTACGCACCGACGATCGTTATTCCACGTGAAAGCGCCACGTCCAGCAACTGGCCAAGCAACCGATCCTGCGGTCCGCTGAAGCTGAGATTGATCACCTGGGCGTCATGCGTGATGGCGAAGTCGAGCGCCTTGGCGAGGCTCAGGCTGTCGCAGACGGCCGTCGAGGAGGGCTCGCCTGAGTTCTCAATGCAGGCTCGCAGGGCCAGGAGGCGTGCTCCGGGGGCCACGCCGGCGATGCCGATGCCGTCGTTCGCGCGGGCCGCAATGATTGCGGCCACGCCAGTGCCGTGACGCTCGGCCGGCGGGCTGCGGCTGGTGACGAAGTTGCGGTTGACGCGCACTTGGCCCGCCAGGTCCGGATGAGCGGCGTCCACGCCGCTGTCGATCACCGCGACTCGGACGTTGGCGCCAGTGGCGATCTCGTGCAGCGCGACCAGATGCCATGCTTGAGTCGCCGGTTGGGCGAGGAGCAACGGATCGGGCCGTTCCCCTTGAGCCTTGGCGTGGAACAAGTTCATTGGCTCAGCCCAGGCGACCCGCTTGTCGCGCGCGATGCGAGCGGCGACGTCGACCTCGTCTCGGCCGTCCGGAATGGCGAGCACCAGGCAGTCGAGCCCCAGCGCCGAGATCGCCCAATCGGTGACCAGGCTTAGTCCCTCGGCCTGGGCGAGCTGGGCGCCGATCCGCCGCCTTGCGCTGCGGCCCATCTCGTCCCCATAGGCGTCGCTGTAGTCGGAACCGCCACGATAGTGGCTGGGTGGCAGTTTGAGCAGCACCAGCACCTTCCGAGAGGAGTCGGCTGCGGCCTGCGCGGACGCCGGCGCCGGCGCCGCGATCGCGGGAGCCCAGGCCGCCAGGGCGGCGGTCAGCGCCAGCGCGCAGGCGCTCTGCCGCCGAGGCTTCACCGCTGCGCCTCCGGACCGAGCGGTTCGGCGAGGGTGACCTGCGGGCTGGCGCGCAGGGCCGCGAGAGCGGCTTGCTGCCCGCCCTGCGGCAGATCAAGCACATACGCGCCGGTGACGGTGGGACCGTCCACCACCCGCGCCCCAGCGCCGGTGAGCAGCGCGCGCATCGCGCCTTCTCGGATTTCCGGCGCGAACATCACCAGGAGGTCGCCTTCGCCCGCCGGCGGCGAGCGCCCGAGCAACCGATAGCTCTGTGGCGCAGGATGCGAGGTGGCGATCCAGACGCCCAGCAGCACTATCAACACGAACTGCGCCGCGATCGCCCAGCCGCGCCAATCGGCGAGCAAGAGGCGGCTCGCCGCGCGCGGTCGCTGCAATGCGGCATGGCGCGGCGCTCGCTCATCCTCGACGCGCGACATCAACCGCGTCCACCCGGCCTGCGGCGAAAGCGCCAGTGGTTCCAGCGGGTGCTCGGCGATGGCGGCGTCGAGTGCGACGTCGGCCCGGCAGAGGGCGCAGCCGGCGACATGGCGCGCCACGCGAGCCTGCTCGTCGGCGTCCAGCTGGCCCGTCGCGTACCAGGCCATATGCAACTGGGCGAAGCGGTGTTCGGGGTCGCCGGCGGGGATGATGCGGTTGTCCATGGCGCGCCTCACAGCCGCACGCCGATGTCGCCGGCGAGGCGGCGCTTCAGATGTCGACGCGCGTGGAACATGCGCGTCTTCACCGTGTCGACCGGACAGCCCACGACCTCGGCGATGTCCCGGTAGGGCAGTTCCTGGAAGTAGCAGAGGTTCACCACCGCCCGATGGTCCGGGGAAAGCTCCTCGATCGCCTGGGCGAGGATCGCGCGGGTCTGGACGACTTCCATCTGCCGATCCGGCCCCGCCTCGTCCGACGGCGCAAGCTGGAGCAGCGCTTCATCGAGCGGTGGAGCGTCGTCACGGCGGCTAATGGCCTTCATCGCCTTGCGGTAGGCGATGCCAAAGATCCAGGTCGAAAGCTTGCTCTTGCCGTGGAAGGCCTCGGGCCTGTTCCAGACGGCGTACAGGGTGTCGTTCAGGACTTCCTCCACAAGGACGGGCCTTCGCATCAATGCCGAGAGGAAACGGGACAGCCTCGGGTGGTAGAGCCTGTAGAGGCTCTCGAACGCCCGCAGGTCGCGCGCGGCCACGCGCTCGAACAGCGCCGCTTCCGCGTGCGGGTCCGACCTCGTCGCAGCATCACGCCGCGCGTGCGTCGCGTCTCGTTCGGCCAGCATCGGCTCCCCTCATTCGAAGGATTAGTGGGCCTCACGCGCCGAAAAGTTCATTAGCCGCCGCGCCAAGCAGGCTGGCAATGGCGCTCCGCCGGCGGGCGAGTGGAATTTCCTCATAAAGCCATGAACTTCCCGCGCTGAGCCCAGCACAGACGGCCGGTGAGGGCGCCCCGTCCCTCTGCGTTCTCGCTGCGGGGGTCCGATCTGCCGGGCCTCCGCTCCCCTGGCTCGGGAGAGGCCCATGGCCAACTTCAGCTTCGAAACGATCACGGCGGCCGAAGCGTCCGCCTACCAAGCCTCCAGTGACAGTCTGGTGTTTGGCGGCGGCGGCGCCCGGCTCCTGAGTGTCCAGTTCCAGCCCAGCCCCGAACAGGTGGCCGTCACCCTCCTGGGGCGAACGGTGATGTTCGGTCCCGGCTTCTATGGCGAGACCGCCACCTTCGGCGACGGCGGGACCCTGTTCGTCGGTACGCCCAACGCCGACACGGTCACCGGCGGCGCGGCAGGCGACGCCATGTTCGGCGGCGCTGGAGCGGACGTGCAGAACGGCGGCGACGGCGGCGACGTCCTGCAGGGCAATCAGGGCGCCGACACTCTGAGCGGAGGCGCTGGACCGGACACGGTCTACGGCGGCCAGGACAACGATGTGATCAGCCTGGGCGCCGGAGCGGACGGCGGCAACTTCACCAACGGCAACCGTGGCGACGACACCATCACCGCCTCGGACGGCGCCGACACGCTGCTGGGCGGCCAGGGGCAGGACGTGATCACCGGCGGGGCAGGCGGCGACCTGATCTTCGGCAACCTCGGCGACGACACCATCAACGCTGGGGGCGGCGCCGACACCATCAATGGCAACGCCGGATATGACGTGATGACCAGTGGGGCAGGTGCGGACCTGTTCATCGAGGAGCCCGGTTCCTCGGTGATCGACGTCCAGCTGTCGGATCGCATCTTGGACTGGACGCCCGAAGACCGCATCGACTTGCCGGTGAGCGGCGGCTACGCCGAGGTTGAGGCGACTCCGCCGGCGCCGCCGAGCCCCGATCCCTATGGCGGCATGGGCGGTTACGGCTACGCGCCGGTCGACGACTTCACCGCAGCCCAGAACGCCGCCGCGATGGCGCTCTCCAGCAACGCCGCGCTCTCCATCGTGGCCGCCCAGGCCGGCGCCGATGTGGTCGTGTTCGTCGACAGCAACGGCGACCATCAGGCCGATATGGCGATCATCCTGTCGAACACCACCCTGGCCTCGGTGGACCAGGGGAACTTCATCTAGGCCGCAAGCCGTCACGTTCAGCTGCGTGAGCGAACAACGGTGCGGAGCCAACATCGGTTTGCGGACCCATCCAAGACGCTCGCGGCCGAACGGCGCCGGGGTGGGATTTCCACTAATTGGACGACAGGCGCCGTGAGCGGAGCTTTCGAATTCGGAGGCGCGAAACGTGTCGCTTGTCATATCCACGGGGCATCCGCAGATGGACCGCCGCGGTCCTGGCCGCTTGTGCGGGCGCCTACGCGAACCCGACGCTCTGTCAGGACGTGGTTCAAGCTCGTCAGATCAGATCGGCGGTGCAATCCGCATTCGGGGTCGGAGCGTCGATCTCTGGTTTACGCGCGCGATCCTTTAGGTGGTCTTTCGGTCACGAGCCTTGGACAGCAACGCGGGGAAGATGTCCTCATTGTCCTGCCGCAGAATGTAGACGTGCAGCGTGTGCGACTTTCCTTTGCTGGGGCAGACGTGCAGCGGCTCTCCTTCTTGCAGAGCATCGCACAAGACGTAGCCGCGCAGCAGGTCTGCGCCACCGTCGTTCTCGAAACTCAGGTCAGAAATGTCGCTGATGAGATAGCGAGCAGCGCGCCAATGGACCGGCCGCGTTCTGACCCAGGCGGCCACTATCATTGGGGAATTAATGGCGTCCACACAACCTTCAATGGGCTATTCATCCGGAGGCTTGGGGCAATATTACAATCATACGATGCGTAAATCATCCCCGCCGATCATGGCGACTGTCGGGCAAGCGGGACGCCCCTGAGACCGGCGCCCGACGCTTAATCCGCGCGGCTACGGGTTGATGCCGAGCGTCGATCCCTGAGGGGCATGACAGGCTCAGGTCCAATAGACGCTGGAAATTCCCATGGTGACGGAGATCGAACGTAGGTTCTGCGTGGTCGGCGATGACTGGCGCGCCGCCGCCTCCGCGGGTCGGGTGCTGAAGCAGGGCTATCTGGCGTCCACCGAGTTCGCGACGGTGAGGGTGCGCCGCGAAGAGTTCGCCGCGAGCCTGACGGTGAAGAGCGCGCGGTCAGGCTTCATTCGCGAGGAGTTCACTTCGCCCCTGTCGCTCGCCGACGCCGATTTCATGCTCGAACGGCTATGCGGCGGCGGGGTGCTGACCAAGATCCGGCATGAGGTGATGCACGCCGGCCTGATCTGGCAAGTCGATGTCTTCGGCGAGGGGGCCGACGACCTCGTCATCGCCGAAGTCGAGCTTGAACGGCCCGATCAGCCGGTCGTCATTCCGCCCTGGGTGGGGCGGGAAGTCACCGGCAAACCGCGATACCGCAACTCCTCGATCGCTCGTCGATGCGCCAAGGCCGCCAGGCGCACTCCGCGCACCGAAACGCCCCTTGAGTGCGCGGCGTCGATGTCATCGGCCTGACCGGCACGTGAGCCACGCCGCCACCGGCCCGTCCTTGAGGAAAATCCGACTTCCACGCCGTAGGCGACATCGACAGCGGCCGCTTGCACTCCGTGGGAATCCCGAGCGACACAGCCCCCGCATTAGGGGCCGGCAACCATCCATGCGCGATGTTCGGAAGGTCTGCTGGCCGGTGAACAGTTTGCGCAGGGCCAGCCGTTGACGCTTAGCTACAGCGCGCGCTCACGTTGGGAGGATCAGCAAGGTGTCGGGCAGGATCACGCTGGAGGGGCGCGTCGCCCTGGTCACCGGCGCGGGCCAAGGGATCGGCCGCGCGCACGCGCGGGACTTTGCGGCGCGCGGGGCGGCGGTGGTGGTCAACGATTTGGCGCGCGATCACGCCGACGCGGTGGTGGAGGAGATCCTCGGGGCGGGCGGCCGGGCGATCGCCGCTTATGAGACCGTGGCGACGGCCGACGGCGGCAGCGCAATGGTCGAGCGCGCAGCTGCCGCGTTCGGCAAGCTGGACATCCTGGTGCACAACGCCGGCCTGCTGCGGCCGAACTATTTCGAGGACATCCCCCTCGACGAGCTCGACCTGGTGCTCGACACCCATCTGCGGGCCGGCTTCTTCGTCGGCCAGCCCGCCTGGCGGTTGATGAAGGCCGCCGGCTACGGCCGCATCATCATGACCAGCTCCGGCAGCGGGATGTTCGCGCACCAGGCGATGGCCAACTACGCCGCCGCGAAGTCGGGCCTCTATGGCCTGACCAAGGCGCTGGCCTACGAGGGCGAGCGCCTGGGCATCAAGACCAACTGCATCCTGCCGATGGCGATCACGGCCATCGGCAAGGACCACCCGATTCCCGATCAGGACGCCGAGCGCCTTCGCCACATGAGCCAGGACCTGCTGCGCAGGATGAAGGGGCGCAACACCCCGGAGGCCACCACCTGCCTGGCGAGCTACCTGGTCAGCGAGCAGTGCGAGCCGAACGGCGAGGCGTTCTCGATCTGCGCCGGCCGCTACGGCCGGGTGTTCGTCAGCGTCGCCGACGGCTGGCTCGCCCCCTCGATGGACGACCTCTCCGCGGAGGGCGTCGCCGAACGTATCGATGAAATCCGCGACACCGGCCGCTTCACCACGCCAATGTGGATCTTCGAGGAGATGGCTGACGTGGCCAGGCGCCTCGGCTGACGATTAGGCTCCGCTCTTCCGCTCACCTTTACGCCGCACTTGGGCGCGCCACCGGCCTGGCGTTTCGCCTTTCGACCGCCCGCTTGAGCGTGTCGATCTGCTTGGCCGCTTCTCCCCGGTCGAGCTTTTTCAGATTGTCGAAATAGTATGGATCAAAATAGCTCCAGGTTGAGAGCGGGTCGATCATCGCTTGGAAAGCGGCATAGCCGCGGTCCGGAGTCGCACCCAATTTCGCGAAAACCTCAGTCACGAGGTCACGCCGCGAGATCTCGCTATCTACCGCCGGCAGGAGATTCTGAGGAACGCCGACGTCACTGAGGAATTCAATAATCTTCTTCTTTCGGCCAAAACAGAGCCAAGATGCAGGCGTGCATCCGCTCGCCCAGGTCCAGCGGGATCTCAGGAGCACTCGACATCAGCAAAGCTTAGGTTTTCGGCGATCGGCGAACAAGCCGGACCCGCGTAGGCCTTCGGCCCGATCGCGTGGCGACGAATGTCTGAGATCCGCACAGATCCGAACGTCGGGTTCTGGCGCTGTGGCCGACCAAAATGGGCGGCGGCCTGGCATCCGGATCACGCGATCGCCCGCAGCCCCTTGGCCTTCACTAGGTTCAGCAGCTTCAGCGACGGCCCGTCGGGGCGCTTCTCGCCGCGCTCCCACTTGCTGACCGCATCCTTGCGGACGTTGAGGTAGCTGGCGAACACCGGCTGGGAGACCTGCTCCCGTTCCCGCAGGGCCTTGATCTCCTCCGGCGCCATGGGCGTCACCGGCGTCAGGCACAAGGCGTCGAACTCGCGCATGGTCGCCTTGTCGATCAGGCCGGCGCGGTGCAGGCCGGCGGCGGACTTATGAACCGTGCCGAGGATGCCGTTCTCAGTCATTTTCGCCGTCTTCGCCATCGTTCCTGACCTCTGCAATCTCACCGGCGGCGCTCGCTTTCTTCAATCCCTCGGCGTCGAGGGCGAGGTAGGTCGCGGCCAGCTTCTTCAGCGCCTTGAGTTCTTTGGCCGTGATGTTCGCCCTCTCGTTCTTGGCGAAGCCGTAGACGAAGAAGCTGTGTCCGCCGACCTTGAACAGGATGATCGTCCGAAAGCCGCCGGACTTGCCGCCGCCTTCGCGGGCGATCCGCTGCTTGAAGACGCCGCCGCCCAGGTCGGCGTCCCATTGGCCGGACGCCACCGCCTTGGCCGCTTCGATCATCTCCGCGTTTCCCAACTCCGCCTTGCGGGCGAACCTCGAAAACTCCTTGGTCTTGTAGACGCTCATAGGATCAGAGCATCCCGCGATAAATAGCTCTGAGAGCTATGGTTTGCAACCGCGCCATCACGCCGCCCGCGGGGCGAAGTCGTGCAGCGACTCCGGCTTCAGGTCGGTGTAGCGGCGCAGCATCTTCCAGTCCTTGTGGCCGGCGACGAGCGAGACCTGCTCGATGCGGAAGCCTGCTTCGAACATGTTTCCGACTGAGCGTCGTTGGGCGCACTCACGCTACGCCGAGGTGACAAAATCCGGCGGGTCGCGCCACCGCATCTTAGATACCCAGTCCGGCCGGTACTGCACCCGCAAGCCCTGATAGGCGCCGGCGGGTGCTTTAAGACCCCGCGCTTCGGCGTCTTCCTTCCGCACGAAGAGGCCGTAGCCGTTCACAATGACCTTGCGTCCCAGCACAGCGGGATCGGCGAAGAACACGCCGCTGTAGATCACGCTGTCGTCTCCGCCGCAGGTCGGACAGCTCCGACGCCAGCCTTCCTTCATCATCAGCAGGGGTGGCGAGGCCTCGTGAAGCGTAACCCAATCGGTCTGTTCCTGGCCGTGGAGGAAAACGGTCCCCAGATGCGTTCGCGCGGGATCGATCAGATCCTGGATCTGATCCAGCCACCGCCGTGCGACGAGCTTCACCTGGTACTCGCAGGTCCAACTCATTTCGTCGCGCGCTCTCGGTCGGTCGGCGATGTGCACGTCGATGCGCCCGACACGGTTGTCCTTGTGAACCCCTCCGTTGGGACGCAGGCAGGCCCACTCGGGCAAGAGAAGACGGCGGCCCGCGTGGACCTCAGTCGGATAGGCGTCTGCGTCCAATGGGGCGCAAGCGGGTGTGCGGCTCGCATACCAGAGCCAGGCTTCGGCTGACGTCGCCGGTCTCGCCACGGCGTGAGATCTCCCCAGTTAGGACGGCGGTTTCCCTTTGCCCGCGGACCCTAACGCCTTTTCCAGCTTGGGCGTAATCGAGCTGCCGTATGCGCGATCGAACCTGGCGGTGACTCGCCGAAGAATCTCGATCACCTCCTTTTCGGCCTCCGGATGCTTCGCGAAGTATTTGAGCCATTTCTCCCGACTGCCGGCGAGGCCGCCGACAGGGAGGTGGCCTGCCGCGCGCAGCTCGGAGGCGAGTTCGGCATGGAATAGGCGGTGACTTCTAACCTTGAGCGCCTCAAGCTCCTGCCGCAGCGGCCCACCCATGAATTTCGGCAACGGGTGGTGCAACTCGATCCATTCATCGATCGCGCGAAAGACGGCGCCCGCGGCGGCTGGAGCGACGTGCTCCAGTATTCCGACAGGAATTTCGGGCGTGTAGACGTTTTGCGCGAGGTTGGCGGCGTGGCCGGTGATCTCCAAGCCAGCCCTTGCCGCCTGGTGATCATAGTAGCCAACGACTTTGCCCGTCGGGCCATGTAGCGGGACGGGCCCGCCGAAAAGCCAGGAGATGAATCCGTCCGAAGGTCGGCGGGGCGAGTATGCGCCCGGAGAGGGCCGTGGCGGGGGTGGTGATCTGGTCTGCGCACTTGGGCGCGCTGATCCTGACGACGCGTTCGCTGAAGGTGGAGCGGCAACGTAGGCAGCTGACTGATGGCGCTGTTTCGGCAGAGCGTCTCCCGTTGGTGTCTTGGCGTTGAGGCTCGCTACTGGTGCGATCTGCGCCTGACTTTCACTCGCAGGGCCCATGGGTGCGGTCGGAACGATGCGCGGAGGAAGCACCTGCGCGGGCGGCGTCCGCCTGGCGCTCATCTGCGGCGGCGACTGGCTTGATTGCCCTCTAGTCGCGTGCTGCCGCGCCATGAATTGCGCCCAGCCGCTGCCGAAAAGGCCGCCGTTCTTGGGGAGGTACTGCTTGAGCAGGAGATAGCGTTTCAAGTCGTCCAACGACCGGCCAAGGTCGTCGGGAGAACCGTGTTGGTCCATCCGAGCTCCTAATTTGCGGGAGTGAGGCGCGCGCCGAGGCGCTCTCCCGGGAGCGGAGAGGCGGCTTCTATCGGCGGCGGGGATCAGGCGCAGTCGGGACTCAGGTCCTCAGAGCGACCGTGCCATTTCTCCAATGAAGTCGTGATTTGTCCGCGGCGGCAACCACGGTGGCCGACGAATACTCGCCGGCTCCCGCCATCACGCCGCCCGCGGCGCGAGATCGTGCAGCGACTCCGGCTTCAGGTGGGTGTAGCGGCGCAGCATCTTCCAGTCCTTGTGGCCGGTGACCAGCGAGACCTGCTCGATCCGGAAGCCGGCCTCGAACAGGCGGCTGGTGCCTGCGTGGCGCAGGTCGTGGAAGTGCAGGTCGTCGATGCGCAGGACCTGGCAGGCTCGGGTGAAGACATTGCTCACTGACTTGTGGTTGCACGGGAAGTTCCGGTCGTCCTCATTGCCGCGGATCGCCCGCTGCTCCTCGATCAGCGCCATGGCGTCATAGCCGGAGACCGCCAGCAGCGGGATGCGCTGGTCGTTGCCCTTCTTCTCGCGCGGGTCCTTGCGGTCGCGGATCGTCAGCATCTTGGTGCGCTCGTTGAGGTCGCTCCAGGTGACCCGGCAGATCTCCTCCTGGCGCATGGCTGTGGCCACGGCGAACTTGATGATCCGGCCCATCGGGATCAGCTGGCGCGGGTTGCCGTCGAAGTGGGCGATGAGCTTGGCGAGTTCGTCGTCGGTGGGGCGCCGGTCGCGCTGGTTGCTCTTGCCGACCAGGCCCAGCCGCTTCAGCGCGATCCGCCCGAGATCAACCTGCTCGATGGAGACGGGCAGGCCGTGCACCGCAGCGGCGTGCGACAGCACCAGGCGGATCGCGCCGATGTCCATTGCGACCGTCACAGGGCCGGCGCCCTGCGCCGCGCGTGTGCGGCCGAACTGGACGATCAGCTCGCGGTCGAGCTGGGTTATTCTGAGTTTGCCGAGCTCGCGCTTCAACATGGCCAGCGTCGCGTCCTTCGAGCGGCCGGGCGCCTTGGCGACCTCACACATGTCGGCGATGTGCAGGTCGACGAGGTCGCCAAAGGTGGCGATGCCGCGAGCGCGCGCCGACGTCGGCATCTCGCCGCGATCGATGCGGCCCTCCATGTCGGTCGCCCAGCGGCGGGCGTCCTCGCGTCTTTGGAAGCTCTCGCTTACATACCGACCCTTGTGGCGCACCTGGACACGCCAGGAGCCGGACGCGAGCTTGGTGAAAGAGGCCATTTTCGTGTGCGCTCAGTGTGCAGTGAGGCGTCGTAGATGTGAGTAAAACTGCGCGCCGTGGCGTAAAATCGCGTAGTTCCGTCCCGCATCAACTCATTGAAGTTACGAGAAAAGTGCCGGAATTTCAAGCTCATAGAATTTCTATTGCGCCTATGATGGACTGGACGGATCGGCACTGCCGGGTGTTGCACCGCCAGCTCAGCTGTCGCACGCTGCTCTATACGGAGATGCTGACCAGCGGGGCGGTGCTGCGTGGCGACCGCGGGCGGTTGCTGGCCTACGATCCGGCCGAGCATCCCGTTGCGCTGCAGCTCGGCGGCTCGGAACCGGTTGACCTCGCTCAGGCCGCACGGATCGGCGCCGACCTGGGCTACGACGAAATCAATCTCAACGTCGGTTGCCCGTCAGACCGCGTGCAGTCCGGCAGTTTCGGCGCCTGCCTGATGCGCGAGCCGGAGCTGGTGGCCGAATGCATGGACGCCATCGGCGCGGCGGTGACTGTTCCAGCGACCGTCAAATGCCGCATCGGCGTTGACGACCAGGAGCCGGAGGAGAGCCTGTTCCGGCTGGTCGACCTCTGCGCCCAGGCCGGCGTGCGCCGATTCATCGTGCATGCGCGCAAAGCCTGGCTGAAAGGCTTGTCGCCGAAGGAGAACCGGGACATCCCGCCGCTCGACTATCCACTGGTCTGGCGGCTGAAGCGCGAGCGGCCCGATCTGGTGATCGAGATCAACGGCGGGATCGCGGACCTCGACGAGGCGCAGGCCCACCTCGCCCACGTCGATGGGGTGATGCTGGGGCGCGCCGCCTATCACACGCCTGCGCTGCTGGGGGAGGTCGACGCGCGGATCTTCGGCGCCGGCGATATCATCGGCCCGGCCGATGCGGTGGACCGCTACCGGCCCTACGTCGCCCGCGAACTGGCGTGTGGAACGCATCTGGCGGCGATGACGCGGCACATGCTGGGCCTGTTCCACGGCCGCCCCGGCGCGCGCGCCTGGCGGCGCATCCTCACGGTCGAAGGCGTGAAGCCGGGGGCCGGGCTGGAGGTGATCGATCGCGCGCTGGCCGCCGTGGCGCCGGGCGAGGCCGTGCTTACGGCGTGAGGACCAGCGCCTGTCGGGTGGCGCGGAAGCTGGAGAGACGGCCCAGGTAGCTCATGCCGAGCAGCGAGGCGTCGAGACCCTTCTCGATGACCAGGGCGTCGACCCCTTCTAGCTGGGCGCCGCCGACGTCGACGGAGGCCAGGCGAACCGCGGCGGCGCGGGTCTTGCCGCCGGCGGTGACGACGCTGGAGCCGTAGCTCAGCTGCTGCAGGTCGAAGCCGAGATGCTGGGCGTCGGCGGGGGTGAGCGCGACCACCGTCGCCCCGGTATCCACGAGGAAGCGCACCGGCACGCCGTTCACCTGGCCTTGCGCCCAGAAGTGACCGTCGGCGGACTTCATCACCGCTCCAGCTTGCGCCGCGGGCGCGGATGCCGGCTCGGCGACGGCCGAAGCTGCGCGCAGGCCGGCCGGACGGTGATCGACCAGGCGCACGAAGGCCTCGGTGGATCCCACCGCCGAGGCGGTGGCGACCACGGCCAGCAGTGCGAGCCGGCGAACGTCGGGCAATTGGTTCTCCACCCGTAGCGGCCCTTCGGACCCCTTCATCGCCGCGGAGCATAGGGCAGGGGTCGTTTGCAACGCGTGAACGGGCGCCGCGGGGGCGTCAGTCGAGCTTCTCCGGAGCTATGCGGCCGCTCCGGCCGGGCAGGTCGCGCATCACCGTCTCGCGCTCCGCGTCGGTGAGCCGCGACCACGCCGCGATCTCCTCGAGCGTGCGAAAGCAGCCAAGGCAAAGCCCGCTGTCGGGGTCGACGGCGCACACCAGGACGCACGGCGTCTGTATCGGGCGCGGCGGAGCGGGTGGCGGCATCCCGCCTGAATGGCCGCGGAGTTGCAAAATTACAAGATCGTCACGAAAACTTCGACCGCGTGCAACATGACCGAGTTTTAACCCCCGGGGCCGGGACATTACTTCCGTTTCATTTGAGTTGGTCAGGTTCTGGACGCAAGTTCCTCCACACGCTCTTACACGGGAGAGCCGCATGAACGTCGCAGCTACAGCATTCGCCTCGCTTTCGCTCGCCGCCCTAAGTGCGGGCGGCGCGTCCGCTCAGCCTCCGAGCGACATGGATTACCTGCGGGCCAGCCGCTGCCGCGGCATCGCCGCGGGCCTGGGAGCCGACGCCGCCGCGATCGACGCCTACGTGAAGTCCGCCGCGCGCGGCCGCATGCCGTCGGTCCAGGACCGCGCGGATCAGGAGTTCGCCAAGGCCAAGCGTGAAGCGCGCGGCGATGGAAAGACCCGCCTCCAGGCCGAGCTCGCCGGGGCCTGCGCCCCCTATGCGGCGCCCGCGACGTCCACGAGCTGATCCACTCCTCTTCCTCAGAGACCCCCAACTTGGCGCGCCGGACTCCCCTCGCCGGCGCGCCTTTTTCTTGTCTGGCGCGCCGCTGGAACCGAACCTTGGCCGCACGGATTTCCTCCGGGTGGGCCAGTCGGGCGATCAAGAGGGCGGATGACGATCTTCAGGCCGGGCAGCACCTGCTGGCGCACGGAACGCGCCGAGCGCGCTGCGTTCCTGATCGACACCGAAGCCTATTTCACGGCGCTGTTCGAAGCGTTCCAGAAGGCGCGGCGATCGATCCTACTGTTGGGCTGGGGTTTCGATCCTCGCACCCGGCTGTTTCCCGACGGCTATGACGGGCCGGACGATCCCGATGAGGTGGGGCGCATCCTGGTCGAGCTGGCCTACGCGCGGCCGGATCTCGACGTTCGCCTGCTGATCTGGAAGTCGGCGCTGCCGATCAGCGCCAGCCAGGAGTTCTTTCCGCACAAGGCGCGCAAGTTCTTTCGCGGCACGCCGGTCCATTTCCGGCTCGACGATTCGGTGCCGATCGGCGCCTGCCATCACCAAAAGGTGCTGGTGGTGGACGATCGGCTGGCCTTCAGCGGCGGCGGCGACATTTCGGTGGATCGCTGGGACACGCCGGCGCACCGCGACTTCGACCAGCGCCGCATCATGCCCAAGCAGGAGTGTCACGCGCCGCGCCACGAAGTGATGATGATGGTCGACGGCGCGGCGGCGCGCGCACTTGGCGACCTTGCGCGCGAGCGCTGGCGCAGGTCGACCGGTGAGACGCTTGCGCCACCGCCGGACGCCGGCGGCGATCCCTGGCCCGATCACGTGCCGGTGCAGCTGCACGGGGCGCAGATCGCGATCGAGCGAACCGAACCGGCGTGGAAGTCACGCCCGCTGGTCGACGAGATCCTGCAGCTGACGCTGGCCTCGATCGCCGATGCGAAGGACACCATCTACCTCGAGAACCAGTATTTCACCTCGCCGGTGATCACCGAGGCGCTGGCGGCGCGCCTGGCCGAGCCGAACGGTCCCGAGGTGGTGCTGGTCACCACTGGCCATGCGCCCAGCTGGTTCGATCATCTGACGATGGATCGCGCGCGAGGCGCGATGATCTGGCGGCTGCGGGCCGCCGACATCTTCGGCCGCTTCCGCGCGCTGTGGCCTGCGACCTCGCTCGGCGAGGCGATCATCGTCCATTCGAAGGTGACGGTGATCGACGACCGCATCGCCCGCGTCGGCTCGGCCAATCTCAACAACCGCTCCGGCGGTTTCGACACCGAGTGCGAACTGGGCGTGGAATGCGACGACGCGCCGGCGCGACTGCAGATCGCCGCCTTCCGAGATCGACTGGTCGGCCACTTCATGGCGCAGACCGGCGACGCGGTCGCCAAGGCGCGCGCCGAATTCGGCGGCTTGGGTCCGGCCATCGACGCGCTCAATCGCGACGGTCGACTCCGACCGATCGAGCCGCCGGCCAGCACCGCGGTCGGCGAATTCGTCACCCGTCACCACCTCGGCGACCCGCAGGACACGCAGGATTCCTGGCGTCCATGGCGGCGACGCGATCGCCTCTACGCCGAAGCCCATCGGCTCACGGACGCCCTGAAGGAAGACGCGCGCACCGTCAGGCGGCGACTTCGAAATCCATCACCAGGGGCAGGTGATCGGACGCCACGCGGGTGAGCGGATCGTAGGGGGCGAATACGTCGCGCACGACGATCTCCCGGCTGACGAACACATGGTCGATGCGCAGCACCGGGAGCTGGGATGGGAAGGTGCTGGTGGGCTGCCGCGTCGGCGAAAGGTTGCGCGCCGGCTCCAGCTTGGCCGTCAGTGTTCGATAGACGATGGATGCGCCGCTGGCGTTGAAGTCGCCCAGCAGGATCCTTGGGCCCTGGCAGCGCGGATGGTCGAGCCAGGACGGGCCGGCGAGAAATGAGGCCTGGACCTGCTGCTCGCGCGGCACCAGGCCCAGGTGGGTGTTGATCACCTGCACGGTGCGCCCTCCGATCTCGACCTCCAGCCACAGCGCGCCGCGCGGTTCCAATTGGGTGATGCGCGGATGGCCGGGCAGGGGACCGGTCTGGATCAGCCGCTCCGGATAGGCGCTGAGGATGGCGTCGCCGTAGAGCTCCTGCTCCACCCGCATCGCCGGATGGAAGTGGCAGGCCATCTCCAGGCGATCGGCGATTTGGCGCGCCTGGTCGACGTGATTGGTCCGGGCGCGACCGACGTCCAGTTCCTGCAGGGCGACGATGTCCGGCTCGAGCTTGGCCAGCACGTCGGCGATCCGGCCGACGTCCAGCTGCCGGTCGTTTCCGACGCAGCGATGCACATTGTAGGTGACGATGCGAGGCATGGGCTGGAGAGCTGTGCCGGTGTCAGTTCGGTAAGGCAAGCCGCGCCGCCCGGGTTCCCCGTCGCCAGCAGCAGCCCGAGCGACTATGAGGGGCCATGGAGCTGATCCCCGCGCCGTCTCCGAACTTCGACGCCCGCACCGGCCCGCCGGACATGATCGTCATGCACTACACCGGCATGCAGACCGGCCAGGCCGCGCTCGACCGGCTCCGCGACCCCATCGCCGAGGTCTCTTCCCACTATCTCGTCGAGGAGGATGGCCGGGTCTTCAGCCTGGTGGCGGAGGAGCGGCGCGCCTGGCACGCCGGCGCCTCCTTCTGGAAGAAAAGGCGCAATCTCAACGGCGTCTCCATCGGGATCGAGATCGTCAATCCGGGCCATGAGTTCGGCTATCGCCCGTTCCCGGAGCCGCAGATCGCCGCGGTCATCGCGCTGATCGGCGACATTCGCTCGCGCTGGATGATCGACGACAGTCAGATCGTCGGCCACTCGGACATCGCGCCCGAACGCAAGCAGGATCCGGGCGAGCTGTTCCCGTGGAAGCGCCTGGCCCAGGCCGGCCACGGCTACTGGGTTGAAGTGCCCCCCGCGCCGGGCCTGCCGCTGGCCGAAGGCGAGACCGGGCCGGGCGTATTCGCGTTGCAGGCGGGACTGACGCGCCTGGGCTTCGATTGCGCGCCCTCGGGCGAGTACGAGCCGCGCACCGCCGCGGTGGTCCGCGCCTTTCAGCGCCACTGGAGGCCCGAGAGGGTGGACGGCGTGGCCGACGGCGAGACGCGGGCGCGGATGGTCGCCCTGCTGAGGCTCGGCGCCTGAAGTGCTGACGGCGGCCGAGATGGTGGGCGCGCTCCGGCTCCAAGCGCATCCGGAAGGCGGCTGGTACCGCGAGACTTGGCGCTCGGAGACGGCGCTGCCGAACGGGCGCGCCGCCGCCACCTCGATCCTGTTCCTCCTCGAGGCTGACCAGCGTTCCCACTGGCATCGGGTGGACGCCGAGGAGCTGTGGATCTACCAGTCGGGATCGCCGCTGGCGCTGTCTGTGGCCGGGTCGGGCGCATCCCGCACCGTGACGCTTGGCGCCGATCCGCATGCCGGCCATACGCCACAGCATCTTGTGCCCGCCGGGGTCTGGCAGTCCGCCGAAGGTCCGGATGCGAATTGGACGTTGATCGCCTGCGTCGTCTCGCCGGGGTTCGAGTTCGCAGGCTTCGAACTTGCGCCCGCCGGTTGGGTCCCGGCCTTGACCGCACCTCGCTGAGCGACCAGTTTCGCGCCGGATCAGACGGCCGGGCGGTCGCGGGCGCGCAAGCGTTCGAGGAAAGTCCGGGCTCCACGACGACATGGCGGCGGGTAACGCCCGCCGGGGGCGACCCCAGGGATAGCGCCACAGAAAGCAAACCACCGGCCGTTTCGGCCGGTAAGGGTGAAAGGGTGCGGTAAGAGCGCACCGCGTTCCTGGTGACAGGGACGGCATGGCAAGCCCCGCCAGGAGCAAGACCGAATAGGGGTCCCGCGCCCGTGCAAGCGGGTAGGGCTGTCGCCGGCCTGAGGGACCCGGGTAGGTCGCGAGAACCGGTCGGCAACGGCCGGTCCAGAGGAATGACCGCCGCGTCCGGCGCTTTTAGCGTCGGGCGGCACAGAACCCGGCTTACAGGCCGTCTGATCCGCATGCTCTCCCATCTTCCCCCCATCCTGGGGTGGAGGGGCCGCCCGGCGCGGGGCGCCTGCCACCTTTAAGCTCTCCGATTGGGGACGGAATGACACCGGGGCAGACATCCGGCCCGTGAGTTCTGTGTATGTTCTACTGATAAGTAACGGCGTTAAGAGCCGCCGCTCTCGAAGCTCATCAATTCTTCATGGTGACCGTTTAGAGTCATTGTATCCCATTTCATCCCATGTTAACCCAATTCCATCGTCAGCCGAGGCGGGCCAGGGGCGGGTCCGACGGCGACGAGGTGGAACAGGGGCCAGGGCGAGATGTTTCTCTCGACCTTCGAGAAACAGCTGGACGCGAAGCGGCGCATCGTCGTGCCGCAGGAGTTCCGCGCGCTCGTCTCGGGCCCGTTCGACGGCGTCTTCTGCTTCCCCTCCATCGAGGCCGACTGCATCGAAGGCGGCGGCAAGGCGCTGTTCGACCGCTACATGGGCGTGATCGAGGAGCTGGAGTTCGGCGATCCGCTGCGCTCGGCGCTGGAGACTTCGGTTCTGGGGGGCATGGCCAAGCTGTCCTTCGACACCGCCGGTCGCATCACCCTGCCCGAAAGCCTCTGCGACATGTTCGGCCTGAGCGACTGGGTCGTCGTCGTGGGGCTGGGCGACCGCTTCCAGATCTGGTCGCGGGAGGCCTTCCAGGCGCATCGCTCGGCCCAGCGCGAACTGGCCCGCGAAGGCCTGGCCCAGCTGCGCGCCCAGCAGCGCGCAGCACGTGTGGGAGGCGGCGCATGAGCGAGCTGCCCTTCAAGCCTGTCCCGGAACCCGAGCGCTGCTACGGCGAGATGCGCTGCCGGCGCTATCTGTTCGACCGTGCGGCCGGCGAAGCGCCGCCGCCGTCGCCTCAGCCGCCGCGCACGAGCGGCGAACGGCCGGGGTGGCCGCAATGACCGAGGCTCCGCACACCTCGGTCCTGCTGGGCGAGGTGCTGGCGGCGCTGAAGCCCGGCGCTGGCGAGACTATCGTCGACGGCACGTTCGGCGCGGGCGGCTACACTCGCGCCTTCCTGGCGACCGGAGCGAGCGTGATCGCCTTCGATCGCGATCCGACCGCCGCTCGCTTCGCAGCAGATATCCCGACCGGCCGTTTCCGCCTGGTCGAGGAGCGCTTCTCCGCCATGGCCGAGGTGACCGGCGAGGGTTCGGTCGATGGCGTCGTGCTCGATCTCGGCGTCTCTTCGATGCAGCTCGACGAGGCCGAGCGCGGTTTCTCCTTCATGCGCGACGGCCCGCTCGACATGCGCATGGGCGATGCGGGGCCGACCGCCGCGGATCTCGTCAACACCGCTGAGCCGACGGCGCTGGCGCGCATCCTCTACGTCTACGGCGAGGAGCGGCAGAGCCGCCGGGTCGCCGCCGCCATCGCGCGGCGCCGTGCCGAGCAGCCGTTCACCCGGACCCTGGAGCTGGCGGACTTCATTGAGATGGCGCTGGGCGGTCGCCGCGGGGCGAAGGTGCATCCCGCGACACGCTCGTTCCAGGCGATCCGCATCGCCGTGAACGAGGAACTGGCCGAGCTCGAGGCCGGGCTGGTGGCTGCCGAACGGGCGCTGAAGAGCGGTGGGCGGCTGTGCGTCGTCACGTTCCATTCGCTCGAGGACAGAATCGTGAAGACCTTCCTGGCGGCACGAGCGGGTAGAACGCCTGCGGGCTCGCGCCATGCGCCGCCGCTCGCCGCCGGCGCGCCGCCGAGCTTCCAACTGCTGTTCAACGGCGCCCAGGCGCCGTCGGAGGCGGAAGTCGAGGCCAATCCGCGCGCGCGTTCGGCGAAGCTTCGGGCCGCGGTGCGCACCGCTGCGCCTGTCTGGAAGGATGCGGCATGAGCCTGCTCGATCGAAAGGTCCGCGGTTTCCGCCTGGTCGACCTGGTGGCCGTGGCGCTGCTCGTGGCCCTGGTGCTCGGCACCTATCTCGCCAAGACCATGGCCGGGCGCGAGCGCGCCGAGATCGCCAGCATCGAGCGGCAGATCGGCGAGGAAAAGGCCCGTACGCGCCTTCTCGAAGCTGAAGTCGCGCACCTGGAAGACCCTGCGCGGCTGGAGCGCCTGTCCGTCGCCTACCTCGGGCTTGCGCCCGTCTCCATCAAGCGAGACGTCGGCCCTCGGGACCTGACCGACATCGCCCGCACCGCCGCCAACACCGGCAAGCTGCCGGGCGAGGGCATGTCGGTGAAGCCGCACCAGCCGCTCGGGTTCGACCCCACCGGGCATCCGCCCGAGCCCCAGCCGGCCTCTCCTCCTGTGGCCGGGGCGCCCGCCCGATGAGCCTTGGCCTGCAGTCGCTCGGCGCGGAGACGATCTCGCGCTGGCTGTCGCGCATCATGTGGCGGCTGGAGCACGCGTTCGAGCGCGCGCGCGCCTCCGACAAGCCGGAGGATGACACCCGGATTCGCATCTTCGTCGTCGGCGCGTTGTTCGCGACGGGCTTTGCGGCGCTGGCCATCGGGGCCACCCGGGCGGCGCTGTTCAACGACGCGGGGCGCGGCGACGGCTCTACCGCCCCGGTCACCACGGCGCGCGGCGACCTCACGGACCGCAACGGTGAACTGCTGGCGGCGGACCTGTTGCACTACGGCCTGTACATCGATCCGCGCGAGATCTGGGACGCGGCCGAGACCCGCCGAGCCTTGCGCTCGGCGCTTCCGGACCTGGACGCCGCCCGGCTGGAGCGCGCGCTGCGCGGCGGACGGCGCACCTTCGTGATGGGCGGCCTCACTCCGCAGGTGCGGTCCAAGGTTTACGACCTGGGCTTGCCGGGTGTCAGCTTCGAGCCCGAGCAGCGCCGGGTCTATCCGCTGGGCTACACCGGCGCGCACCTCGTGGGCTTCGTCGATGGCGGCGGTGAGGGGCTGGCCGGCGCCGAGGGCGCGTTCAATGACGAGATCCACCAGCTGGCGAGCGGCGACAAGACGATGCCGCTCGCCATGGATCTGCGCATCCAGGCGGCGGCCGAGGACGAGCTTTACAAGAGCGTCGCGCAGTTCCGGCCGAAAGGCGCGGTTGCGGTGGTGGTGAACGTCCACAGCGGCGAGATCCTGGCGCTCGCGAACTACCCGACGTTCAATCCCAACGAGCCCGGGCGATCCAGCCTGGACGCCCGCCTCAATCGCGCCGCCGCGGCCATCTATGAGATGGGCTCCACATTCAAGGGCTTCACGGTTGCGATCGGCCTCGATACCGGCGTGGCCACGCCGATGTCGACCTATGACGCGCGCCAGCCGTTCCATATCGGCTATCGGACCATCAACGACTTCCACGCGACGCACAAAGTGCTGACGCTCGTGGAGGTCTTCCAGCACTCGTCGAACATCGGCACCGCGCGCCTCGCCGAACAGATCGGGCCGACGCGCATGGGCCGTTATTACGCGGCGCTCGGCCTGACCCAGCCGGCGAAGGTGGAGCTGATGGAGTCGGCGCGGCCGTTGACGCCCAAGGTCTGGGACGAGGACGCGGTCGCCTCGACCTCATTCGGCTTCGGCATCAACGTCAGCCCACTGGCGGTGACGCGCGCCTACGTGGCCTTGGCCAATGGGGGCAAGCTGGTGCCGCTGACGATCCGCAAGCTGCCGCCGGGCGCCAAGGTCGACGGGCCGCAGGTGGTCTCGCCGCGCACCACCGAGCAACTGCTGCAGATCATGCGCGCCAACGTCACCGGCGGCTCGGGCAAGTCCGCGAACGTCCCGGGCCTGAACGTCGGCGGCAAGACCGGCACCGGTAACAAGTTCGATCCGGCGACGCGCCGCTATTCCTCGACGAAGCAGGTGTCGTCCTTCGCCGCGGTCTTCCCGACCGACGGTCCCGTGACGGACCCGCGCTATTTCGTCCTCGTGCTGATGGACGAGCCGCGGCCTGACGCTAGCGGCGCCGATCCGACCGGCGGCATTGCGGCGGCGCCCGCCGCCGGCCGTATCATCGAGCGGATCGCCCCCTTTGTCGGCGTCGAGCGGCGCATGGACACCGCGCCCTTCACCGAGGTGAACGCCGATCCCAACGATGCGAAGGAAGAGCATTGAGTCCGCGTCTGTCCGAGTTGGTGAAGCGTGATCTGGCGTTCGATCCGCAGATCGCCGGCGTGACGGCGGACAGCCGCAAGGTGAGGCCCGGCTTCCTGTTCGCCGCCTTGCCCGGCTCGAAGGTCGACGGCGGCGCGTTCGCGCCCAAGGCCGTGCAAGACGGCGCCGTGGCGGTGATCGCCGGCCGTGAGCTAAACCTCAGCGTTCCGTCCGTCGTGGCGTCGGATCCGCGCCGGGCCTACGCGCTGGCGGCGGCGGCGTTCCACGGCGCCCAGCCCGACGTGGTCGTGGCGGTCACCGGCACCAACGGCAAGACTTCGGTCGCCAACTTCTGCCGGCAGATCTTCGCCCACGCCGGCCTGAAGGCGGGCAGCATGGGCACGTTGGGCGTGCGGCTGTCCGGTCCCGGCGGCTTCGACGAGCAGGTGACGCCGCCCGGCCTCACCACGCCCGACGCGGCCGATGTCGCCGCCCTGATGGCGGACGCCGCCGGGCGCGGCGTCACCCACTTCGCGATGGAGGCTTCCTCGCACGGCGTCGACCAGCGGCGGCTGGACGGGGTGCGGCTGAAGGCGGCGGGCTTCCTGAACCTGACTCAAGACCACCTCGACTATCACGGAACCATGGGGGCCTATCGGGCGGCCAAGCTGCGGCTGTTCGAGACCCTCCTGCCGCGCGGGGGCGTGGCGGTGCTGAACGCCGACTCAGACGCCTATGGCGCCTTCGCCGCGGCCGCGGTGGAGAGCGGCCAGAGGGTGTTCAGCGTCGGTGAGGCGGGGCAGGGGCTCCGGCTCGTCCAACGAACGCTGGTCCCGTCCGGCCAACGCCTGAAACTGGAAGTGGACGGCCGCCCCCGCGAGCTGGTCCTGCCGCTGGCCGGTGGTTTCCAGGCCTCGAACGCGCTGGTCGCCGCAGGGCTTTGCATGGCCGGGGGCCTATCGCTCGATGACGCAGTGGAAGGCCTGGAGACGCTAGAAGGGGCGCCCGGGCGGCTTCAACGGGTCGGAACGGGGCCACGCGGCGGCGAGGCCTATGTCGACTACGCCCACACGCCGGACGGCCTAGATACGGTGCTGAAGGCGTTGCGCCCGCACGCGCGGGGCCGGCTGATCGTAGTGTTCGGCGCTGGCGGCGACCGCGACCGCGGAAAGCGACCCTTGATGGGCGCCATCGCCGCCGACCTGGCCGACGTCGCCATCGTCACCGACGACAATCCGCGCTCCGAGGAGCCTGCCGCGATCCGCGCCGAGGTGCTGGCCGGCGCCAAGGGCGCGCGCGAGATTGGCGACCGGCGCGAGGCGATCCGGGCGGCCGCCGCGCTGCTTATGGATGGCGACGTGCTGGTGGTCGCCGGCAAGGGCCACGAGCAGGGCCAGATCGTCGGCGGCGTCACGCATCCGTTCGACGACGTGACCGAGACCGCCCAGGCGCTGGAGCAGGCGCATGGCTGAGCCGCTCTGGACTTCGGACGAGATAGCTGCGGCCACCGGCGGCCATGTCGCGCGCGGAAGCTTCACCGCCAATGGCGTCTCCATCGACACGCGTACGATCGAGCCAGGCGACCTGTTCGTCGCGCTGGCGGGCGTGCGTGACGGCCACGACTTCGTCGAGACGGCGATGAGCAAGGGCGCCTCGGGCGTGCTCGCCGCGCGCGAGGCCGGCGCCCCGGCGGTCGTCGCGCCCGATACCCTGAAAGCGCTGGAACAACTCGGCCAGGCCGCGCGCGAGCGAGCGCCGCAGGCCCGCCGCGGCGCGGTCACCGGCTCGGTCGGCAAGACCAGCGTCACCCAGGCGGTGATGGCGGGGCTGATGCTGGCGGGTCGAGCGCACTCCTCAGTGAAGTCGTACAATAACCACATCGGCGTGCCGCTGACGCTGGCGCGGATGCCAAAAGACACCGAACGGGCGGTGTTCGAGGTCGGCATGAACCACGCCGATGAGATCCGCCCGCTCACCCGCATGGTCCGGCCGCACGCGGCGCTCGTGACCACGGTCGGCCCGGTGCACACCGAAAACTTCCCCGACGGCGAAGCCGGCGTCGCGCGCGCTAAGGCGGAGATCTTCGAAGGCCTGGAGCCCGGCGGTGTCGCCATCCTCAACGCCGACAACCGCTGGTTCGAGCTTTTGAAGGCGGATGCGGAAAAGGCCGGCGCGGTGGTCCGCTCGTTCGGAACCGGCGAGGGTTGCGACGCGCGGCTGATCGACTTCCAGGCGGCCGGCGGCTTCGCCACCATTCAGGCCAGGCTCGACGGGCGCGCGGTGGATTTCCCGATCCTGCAGACCGGCCAGCACTGGGGCCTGAACAGCATGGCCGTGTTGCTGATGCTGGAGGCGTTGGACGTCGACCTGAGCGATAGTCTGTCGGCGCTGGGCTCGTTCGAGCCGTTGGCCGGCCGTGGCGCCGAAAAGACCGTCCGTCAGCGCGGCGGCGGCTTCACCCTGATCGACGAGAGCTACAACGCCAATCCGATCTCGATGGCGTCGGCGATCGCCACCCTGGGCGCCCGCAAGACGGCTGGGCGGCGCATTGTCGCGCTTACCGACATGCTGGAGCTGGGGCCGGAGGCGGCGCGCTTCCACGCCGCCCTCGCAGAGCCGCTGGAGGCGGCGAACGTCGACCTCGTCTTCTGCGCCGGCCCGCTGATGAAATCCCTCTGGGACGCCCTTCCGTCGACTCGGCGAGGCGGGTACGCCGAGACAGCGGCGGAACTCGCGCCGCTGGTCGTCCGGGCCGCAGAGCCTGGCGATGTGGTGATGGTGAAGGGGTCGAACGGGTCGAAGGCGGGCGCCGTCGCGCAGGCGTTGGCGAGCCTCGATTCCGTGGGGGAGACGGGCTGATGTTGTTCTGGCTCTACGAGCAGTTGGCCGCCGGCGAGCATGTGCCGGTGCTCAACGTGCTGCGCTACATCACCACCCGCGCGGGCCTGGCGTTGTTCACGGCGCAGCTGGTCGTCGTGCTGATGGGCTCGCGCTTCATCCGCTGGATGCGCGCCAAGCAGGGCAAGGGTCAGCCGATCCGCAAGGAAGGCATCGAGCGCCACGTCATCGAGAAGGCCGGCACGCCGACCATGGGCGGGGTGATGATCCTGGCCGGCCTTATCGTCGGCACGCTGCTCTGGGCCGACCTGAAGAACGTCTACATCTGGGCCGTGCTGCTGGTGACCACCGGCTACGGGATCCTCGGCTTTCTCGACGACTACGCCAAGGTCACCAAACAGACGACGGCGGGCCTGTCCGGCTTCTCGCGTCTGGCCATCGAGGCGGGCCTGGCCATCGGCGCCATCCTCCTGATCGTCTTCTTCGCCGAGCGGCCGCCGCAGGACGGCGAGCTGCTGACCTCGGTGGTGCTGCCGGTGATCAAGCAGGCGGTGTTCGACCTCGGCTGGTTCTACCTGGCGTTCGGCGCCTTCATCATCGTCGGCGCAGCCAATGCGGTGAACTTCACCGACGGCCTCGACGGCCTGGCCACCGTACCGGTGATCATCGCCTCGGCCGCCTTCGGCTTCATCGCCTACCTAGTCGGCAACTTCGTGTTCGCCCGCTACCTGCAGCTCCAGTTCGTGCCGGGCGTCGGCGAGATCGCCATCTTCTGCAGCGCCCTGATCGGCGCCGGCATGGGCTTCCTCTGGTACAACGCCCCGCCCGCGCGGATCTTCATGGGCGACACGGGCTCGCTGGCGCTCGGCGGCGCGATCGGCGCCATCGCCGTCGCCACCCGCCACGAGATCGTGCTGGGGATCATCGGCGGCCTGTTCGTCGCCGAGACGCTGTCGGTGATCATCCAGGTCGCCTGGTTCAAGCGCACCGGCCGCCGGGTGTTCCTGATGGCCCCGATCCACCACCACTTCGAAAAGCTCGGCTGGTCGGAGTCCACCGTCGTCATCCGCTTCTGGATCGTCTCGCTGATGCTCGCGATCCTGGGGCTGGCCAGCCTCAAGCTGCGGTAGGGAGGGCGAAGAGCGCGTCATGATCCCGGTCCGCGGCTTCGAAGGCAGGACGGTCGCCGTGTTCGGCCTAGCCCGCACGGGTCTCGCGGCCGCGCGCGCGCTCGTCGCCGGCGGTGCGCAAGTCGTGCTGTGGGACGAGAAGCCGACCGCCCGCAAGGCTGCGGAGGAGGCGGGTCTCCCGGTCGAGGACCTGGCCGCTGCCGACTGGTCGCGGTTTGCCGCCCTGATGCTGTCGCCTGGCGTGCCGCTTACCCATCCGGCGCCGCACTGGACCGTGGAGAAGGCGCGCGACGCCGGCGTAGAGATCCTCGGCGACATCGAGCTTTTCGCCCGCACGGTGAACGCCGCGCCCGACCACAAGCGGCCGAAGATCGTCGCGGTCACCGGGACCAACGGCAAGTCGACCACCACGGCGCTGATCGGCCACCTCTGCGCCCAGGCTGGCCGGGACGTGCGCATCGGCGGCAACATCGGCTTCGGCGTGCTGGGCCTCGACGACATGCACGGCGGTGCGGTCTATGTGCTGGAGCTGTCGTCCTACCAGCTCGACCTGACGTCCAGCCTGCACCCAGACGTCGCAATCATCCTCAACGTCTCGCCCGATCACCTCGACCGCCACGGCGGGATGGAAGGTTATGTCGCCGCCAAGCGGCGCATCCTGTTGAACCAGGGCAAGGGCGACACCGCGGTGATCGGCGTCGACGACCCGTGGGGCGCGCGGATCTGCACCGAGATTACCGCCGCCAACCGCCGCACCATCGTGCCGATCTCGGCCTCGAAGGCGATGGGCCGCGGAGTCTATGCGCTGGACGGCCTGCTTTACGACGCTACCGGCGAGCGGGCGGTGGAGGCGGCGGACCTGAAGCGCGCCCGGTCACTCCCCGGCCGGCACAACTGGCAGAACGCCGCGGCCGCCTACGCCGCGGCCAAGGGCGTCGGCATCGCCGCCGACGAGGCGGCCGAACACCTGATGACCTTCCCCGGCCTTGCGCACCGGATGGAGACGGTCGGGACCATCGGCAAGGTCCGCTTCGTCAACGACTCCAAGGCGACCAACACCGACGCCGCCCGCCAGGCGATGTCGAGCTATCCGACCTTCTACTGGATCGCCGGCGGCCAGCCGAAGACCGGCGGCATCGACGCCCTCGCCGATCTCTTCGGCCGCGTCGAGAAGGCCTATCTGATCGGCGAGGCTGTCGAGGCCTTCGCCGAGACGCTGAAGGGCAAGGCTGCGGTCGTGCAGGCCGGGACCATGGGCGTCGCGGTGGCCCAGGCCTTCGCCGATGCGCAGGCGTCAGGCCACGACGCCATCGTGCTGCTGTCGCCGGCCTGCGCCTCGTTCGACCAGTTCGCCGACTTCGAAGCCCGCGGTGAGGCTTTCCGCGCCGCCGTGCAAGGCCTGGCCGAAGCCGGCGCCGCCAAGGGCGCGGCGTGAGGGGGATGCCGGAACTATGACCCCGTCCTCCCAGGCGCACGCCTTCGCCCGCTCCGACCGCTCGCCGCTGGGCATGTGGTGGTGGACCGTCGACCGCTGGATGCTCGGCGTGACCGCGCTGCTGATCGCCATGGGGGTTGCGCTCTCGTTCGCCTCGAGCCCCGCGGCCGCCATGCGGATGAACATCGGCGACCCGTTCCACTTCGCCGTTCGCCAATGCGTGTTCGGCGCGGGCGCGGCGGTGCTCCTGCTCAGCGTCTCGATGCTGGAGGTGAAGACGCTGCGCCGCGCGGCCTTCTTCATCTGGGTGGCGGCGATCGCCACCATGGTCGCGCTGCCGCTGTTCGGCCACAACGCCAAGGGCGCGACCCGCTGGCTGGAGGTCGGCGGCTTCACCCTGCAGCCGTCGGAGTTCATGAAGCCGGCGCTGGTGATCCTGGTCGCCTGGATGTTCGCGGAGGGCCAGAAGGGGCAGGGCGTGCCCGGCGTCTCCATCGCGTTCGGTCTTTACGCGCTGTCGCTGGGCCTGCTGCTGATCCAGCCTGACGTCGGCCAATCGGTGCTGATCACCGTGGCCTTCGGCGCCTGCTTCTGGATGGCCGGCGTGCCGATCTCATGGGTGATGCTGTTGGGCGTCGCCGCCGTGGCCGGGCTTTCCTCGACCTACTTCCTGTTCCCGCACGTCGCGTCCCGCGTGCACAAGTTCCTCTCGCCGGACGGCGCCGACACCCATCAGGTCGACCGCGCCGCCGAGGCGATCCGCGCCGGCGGTCTGCTCGGTCGCGGCCCGGGCGAGGGCGTGATGAAGCGCCACGTGCCCGACCTGCACACCGACTTCATCTACTCGGTGGCCGCCGAGGAGTACGGGGTCCTGTTCTCGCTGCTGCTGATCACGCTGTTCGCGCTTCTCGTCACGCGCGGCCTCTATCGCGCCATGAAGCTGAACGATCCGTTCGAGCAGGTCGCCGCCGCCGGGCTGTTCGTGCTCGTCGGACAGCAGGCGATCATCAATGTCGCGGTGAACCTGAACATGATCCCGACCAAGGGCATGACGCTGCCCTTCATCTCCTATGGCGGCTCTTCGATGCTGGCCATGGGCCTGACACTCGGCATGGCGCTGGCGCTCACGAGGCGGAGGCCCGGCGCCTACACGCCCGGCGAGGGTCTGGCCAAAGCCGGCGCCTTCGCCTAAAGGCGCCGCTTCCATGCGCAAAGTTGCTGTCGTCGCCGCCGGAGGAACCGGCGGCCATCTGTTTCCCGCCCAGGCGCTGGCCGAGGCGCTGATCGGCCGCGGGTGGACCATCGTGCTCGCCTCGGACGAGCGGGTGGCGGGGCTGGCCCAGGACTTCCCGGCGGAGCGCCGTATCGGGCTTTCGGCTGCTACCTACCGACCGGGTGATCCGATCGGCATGGCGCGGGCCGGGGTGGCGGTGCTGCGCGGGACGCTGCAGGCGCGCGCCGCCTATCGGCAGTTCGGGCCGCGCGTCGTGGTGGGCTTCGGCGGCTATCCGTCGGCCCCGGCGCTGGTCGGCGCCATCCTCGACGGCCGCCCGACGGTAATCCACGAGCAGAATGCGGTGATGGGCCGGGCCAACCGGATACTGGGGCCGCACGTCAAGACCGTCGCCTGCGCGTTTCCGACGCTGCTGAAGGCTCCACCCAAGGTCGCGGCCCGCGCCGTCGTGGTCGGCAATCCCGTGCGGCCGCCGATCCAGGCGCTGGCGATCGAGCCTTACCTCCCGCCCGAGCCGAACGGGAAGGTGCGGCTGCTGGTCACCGGCGGCAGCCAGGGCGCGCGATTACTATCCGAACTGGTGCCCGAAGCGGTGAAGCAATTGCCGGAGGACCTGCGGCAGCGGCTGGTGGTCGCCCAGCAGACGCGGCCGGAGTCGCTGGAGATCGCGCGCCGCGCCTACCAGGACGCCAACGTCGAAGCCGAGACTGCGCCCTTCTTCCGCGACATGGCCGCCAGGCTGAAGGCGGCGCACCTGGTGATCGGCCGCTCCGGCGCGGGCACGGTGTGCGAGTTCGCCATAGCCGGCCGGCCCTCTATCCTGGTGCCGCTGGCCATCGCTATCGACGACGACCAAGGCCAGAACGCCCGCCTACTGGCCGACATCGGCGGGGCCGAGGTGGCGCGCGAGCACCAGCTCACCGTCGACAGTCTGGCCGAGGCTCTGCAGAAGCTGCTGCGCAACCCGGCCCGCCTGGCGCGCATGGCCGCCGCCGCTCGCTCGGTCGCCATCCCCGACGCCGCCGAGCGCCTTGCCGACGTGGTCGAACAGACGGCGGAGCAGGGGTAGGGCTCTGCCCTCACACCCGCTCATCCCCGCGAAGGCGGGAACCTAGGCTTTGTCCGGTTAGCGGCGGTCGAACAAAAACACCTGGGTCCCCGCTTTCGCGCGGATGAGCGGGGACTGGGGGAGTGTGCTCACGCTTCGATCGGCGTGTCCTTCATCTCGCGGACGAACAGCGCGCCGATGACGAAGGTCGCGGCTGCGACGACCACGGGGTACCAAAGGCCGTAGTAGATATTTCCCGTCGCCGCGACCATGGCGAAGGCGGTGGTCGGCAGGAAGCCGCCGAACCAGCCGTTGCCGACGTGGTAGGGGAGCGACATCGAGGTGTAGCGGATCCGCGCCGGAAACATCTCCACCAGCGCCGCGGCGATCGGCCCGTAGACCATGGTCACATAGATCACCAGCGTCCACAGCAGCAGGACGGTGAGCGGCCGATGGACCTTGGCGGGGTCGGCCTTGGCGGGATAGCCGCCGGCCTTCAGCTGCGCGCCGAGCGACTTGGCCCAGGCGGTCTTCTGCGCGGTGAGCGCCTTGGCGGCCAGGCCGCGGCCGTCGAAGCTGGCGATCTCCTGGTCGCCGACGCGGACGACGGCGACCGAGCCCGCGGGCGCGGCCTGGCTGGCATAGCTGACGCCGGCGTTGGCCAGCGCCGATTTGGCCAGGTCGCAGGACGAGGCGAAGGTCCGCCGGCCGACCGGGTCGAACTGGAAGGCGCAGTCGGCGGGATCGGCGATGACGGTCACCGGAGCCCGCGCGCTCGCCGCGGCGAGGTCCGGATTGGCCGCGGCGGTCAGCGCCTTGAAGATCGGGAAGTAGGTGAGGGCGGCGAGCAGGCAGCCGGCCAGGATCACCGGCTTGCGGCCGATCTTGTCCGAGAGCCAGCCGAAGACGATGAAGAAAGGCGTCGCCAGCAGCAGCGCTATCGCCACGAGCGTGTTGGCCAGCGCGCCGTCGACCTTGAGGATCCGCTCGAGGAAGAACAGGGCGTAGAACTGGCCCGTGTACCATACCACCGCCTGGCCGGCGGTCAGGCCGAGCAAAGCGAAGATCACCAGCCGCGCGTTCTTCCAGTTGCCGAAGCTCTCGGCCAGCGGTTTGCGGCTGGTCTTGCCCTCGGCGACCATCTGCTGGAACACCGGGCTCTCGTTCAGCTTCAGCCGGATCCACAGCGAGACGCCGAGCAGCAGCAGCGAGATCAGGAACGGAATGCGCCAGGCCCAGGCCTGGAAGGCCGGCTCGCCCAGCGAGGTGCGCACCACCAGGATCACCACCAGGCTGAGGAACAGGCCGACCGTCGCGGTGATCTGGATCCAGCTGGTGTAGACGCCGCGCTTGCCGGGCGGCGCGTGCTCGGCAACGTAGGTCGCCGCCCCGCCGTACTCGCCGCCGAGCGCCAGTCCCTGGATCAGGCGCATGACCACGAGCGCGATGGGCGCGGCGACGCCGATCTGGCTGTAGCCGGGGAGGAGGCCGACCACGAAAGTCGAGAGGCCCATCAGCAGCATGGTGACCAGGAAGGTGTTCTTACGCCCCCAGATGTCGCCAAGCCTACCGAACACGATGGCCCCGAACGGGCGCACCGCGAAGCCCGCGGCGAAGGCCAGGAGCGCGAAGATGTAGCCGGTGGTGGCGTTCACGCCGGAGAAGAAGTGCTGGGTGATCACCGCGGCCAGCGAGCCGTAGAGGTAGAAGTCGTACCACTCGAACACCGTCCCGGCCGACGCGCCGGCGATCACTAGCCGGTTCGAGCGGCCTGACGGCGCGACAGGCGACGCCTCCTCTGAGGTGGTGGTGACCATGGCTCGTTCCCCCCCGGATGCGCTTACGCGATCGAGGGTATGCGAGCTCTCCGACCCCGCCTAGCCGGCGTGCGCTGTTGCGGGAACGGGCCAGTTCCACGACGCGCCGGAGGGTGCTAGCACCGGTGGCATGAACCGTCGTCCTGTGCCCTTCGACATCGGCCCCGTGCATTTCATCGGCATCGGCGGCATCGGCATGAGCGGCATCGCCGAAATCATGCTGCGCATCGGCTACCAGGTGCAGGGCTCCGACGCAAAGGCCGGCGCCAACACCGAGCGGCTGGAGAAGCTGGGGGCCAAGATCTTCATCGGCCACGACGCAGCCCACGTCGAAGGCGCCTACGCCATCGTCTATTCGACCGCTGTCAAAGCGGACAATCCGGAGATGGTCGCCGGGCGCGAGCGCCGGTTGCCGCTGGTCCGGCGGGCCGAGATGCTGGCCGAGCTGATGCGGCTTCAGTTCTCGGTCGCGGTGGGCGGCACGCACGGCAAGACGACCACCACCTCGATGATCGCCTGTCTGCTGGACGCCGGCGACCTAGACCCCACGGTCGTCAACGGCGGCATCATCAACGCCTACGGCACCAACGCGAAGGTGGGGGCTGGCGACTGGATCGTCGTCGAGGCTGACGAAAGCGATGGCACCTTCCTGAAGCTGCGCTCGACGGTGGCGGTGGTCACCAACATCGACCCCGAGCACCTCGACCACTATGGCGACTTCGATGCGGTCAAGCGCGCCTTCCGCGACTTCGTCGAGAACATCCCTTTCTACGGCTTTGCGGCGATCTGCACCGACCACCCGGAAGTCCAGGCCATGGCCTCACGGGTAGAGAACCGCCGGCTGATCGCCTATGGCGTCAATCCGCAGGCCGAGGTGCGCGCCGAGAAGATCGCCATGGGGCCGGACGGCGCCCACTTCGACGTGGTGATCAATCCGCACGAGGGCGAGATGATCCGCTACGAGGGCCTGCACCTGCCGATGGCGGGGCACCACAACGTGATGAACGCGCTGGCGGCCATCGCCGTGGCGCGCGAGCTCGGCGTCTCTGAGGACAAGCTGCGCAAGGGCCTGGCCGGCTTCGGCGGGGTTCGGCGGCGCTTCACCGCCACGGGCGTGGCGAACGGCGTGAGGGTGATCGACGACTACGGCCACCACCCGGTGGAGATCGCCTCGGTGCTGACGGCCGCGCGCGCCGTCACCGAGGGGCGGGTGATCGCGGTGGTGCAGCCGCACCGCTACTCGCGGCTGCGCGACCTGTTCGACGACTTCTGTCACTGCTTCAACGACGCCGACACGGTGATCGTCGCCGATGTGTATGCCGCGGGCGAGGCGCCGCTGGATGGTGTCGACCGAACCGCTCTGGTCGAGGGCTTGCGCCGCTATGGCCACCGCCGAGTGCTGCCGCTCGACGGCCCGCGGGAGCTTGCCGGGCTGGTCCGCCACGAAGCCTCCCCCGGCGACGTGGTGGTTCTGCTGGGCGCGGGCGACATCACCAACTGGGCCTACGCTCTGCCGGGCGAACTCGAGGCGCTGGGCCAGGCGGCGCAATGAGCTGGCGCGACGCTTTGCCGGCGGTTCGCGGCCGGCTGCTGATCGACGAGCCGCTGGGACCATTCACCTGGTTTCGCGTCGGCGGGCCGGCGGACGTCGTCGTCTTGCCGCAGGACGCCGACGACCTCTCGACGTTCCTGAAGGGGCTGGACCCGGCAGTTCCAGTAACCGTGCTGGGCGTCGGCTCCAACACCCTGGTCCGCGACGGTGGGGTGGACGGAGTGGTGGTGCGGCTGGGCAAGGCTTTCGCGTCTGTCGAGCCGCACGGCGGCGCCCGCATCTGGGCTGGCGCAGCCGCGCTCGACGCGACGCTGGCGCGCGAGGCGGCGCGGGCCGGGATCGCGGGGCTCGAGTTCTTTCGCGGCGTGCCGGGCTCGGTCGGCGGCGCGCTGACGATGAACGCCGGCTGTTACGGGACCGAGACCAAGGATGTGCTGGTCGAGGCCCGCGCGCTGACCCGAGCGGGCGAGGCGATCACGCTATCCAACGCCGAGCTGGGCTACAGCTATCGCAAGTCGGAGCGCGCCGCGGCCGAGCAGCTGATTTTCCTGGGCGGGCTGTTCCAGGGCCGGCCCGACGACCCCGCCGCCATCGAGGCGCGGATGGAGGAGATCACCGCGCGGCGCGAGGCCAGCCAGCCGATCCGTGAGAAGACCGGCGGGTCGACCTTCAAGAACCCGCAGGGCGACTCCTCCTGGCGGCTGGTGGACGCCGCCGGTTGGCGCGGAAAGTCCTTCGGCGGGGCGATGTTCTCGCCGCAGCACGCCAACTTCCTGATCAACACCGGCGAGGCCACCGCCGGCGACCTGGAGGGGCTGGGTGAGGCGGTGCGGGCCGACGTGAAGGCCAAGTTCGGCGTCGAGCTAGAGTGGGAAATCAAGCGGATAGGAAAGCAAGCGTGAGTGAGCGGGATCTGGTCATCGAGCGCCGCGACGGCCTCGTCGTTCTGAGGCTGAACCGGCCCGGGTCGCTCAATGCGATCTCCGCGCAGATGGCCGACGACCTGCACGATCTCGTGCCGCCGCTGGCGCGCGACCCGACTGTTCGCGCCATCCTCTTGACCGGCGCGGGGCGGGCCTTCTGCGCCGGCGCCGACGTCACCACCATGGGATCGCCCAACGTCCGGCCGGTGGTCGACATCGACCGGAGCGACAGCGCGCGAGAGCGGCGCAAGGTCGGGCTGGCCCGCTCGCACACCTGGATGAAGGCGCTGCGGATGAGCGACGCGGTCCTCGTCACCGCCGTCAACGGCGCGGCCGCCGGCGGCGGTTTCGGCATGGCGCTGCTGGGCGACATCGTGCTGGCGTCCGACGCGGCCTTCTTCAAGGCCGGCTTCACCGATCTGGGCGTCGCCGCCGACTATGGGCTCGGCTACACCCTGCCGCGGGCGATCGGCGAGCCGCGGGCGGCCGAGATTATCTTCAGCGACCGCCGCGTGCCGGCGGCCGAGGCGTTCCAGCTGGGCTTCCTCTCCCGCCTGCTGCCGGCGGAGGGCTTCGCCGAGGCCGCGCTCGTGTTCGCCGAGCAGATGGGCCGCCTGCCGTTCGGCGCGAAGGGCACCAAGGGGCTGCTGCGCCTGCGCGACGCCGAGGCCTTCGCCGCCTTTCTCGCCGTCGAGGCCGAGGTTCAGGCCGACGCCTTCGGCTCCGAAGACTTTCGCGAGGGCGCCCGCGCCTTCCGCGAGAAGCGTCGCCCCACCTTCCAAGGGCGCTGAGGGGCCCAGAAACCCGGCATTGCGCCCGATCAATGCGCGCGCAGTGGGACGACCTATTGGATCGGCGGGACTTTTGTCAGAAACTTCCGTCCATCCGGCCAACGTCCACCTGCAAGACGCACCGCCATGCCCAACGGCGCAGCCAGCGCGCACCTCTACCGGCCCAAGCTCGTCACCTTGCTCTCCGAGGGCTACGACGCTCGCGCGTTGAAGCGCGACTTGCTCGCCGGACTGACCGTCGCCATCGTCGCCCTGCCGCTCTCGATGGCCATCGCCGTGGCCTCGGGGGTCTCGCCGGACCGCGGCCTCTGCACGGCGATCGTCGGCGGCTTCATAGTCTCCGCCCTCAGCGGCAGCCGGTTCCAGATCGGCGGTCCCGCCGGCGCCTTCATCGTCCTGGTCGCAGCCACCGTCGCCCGCTTCGGGATCGAGGGCCTGGTCCTGACGGTCATGCTGTCGGGCCTGATGCTGGCGCTGTTGGGGGCGCTGCGGCTGGGCTCGCTGATCCGTCACATTCCGCACGCCGTCACGGTCGGCTTCACCGCTGGCATCGCCGTCACCATCCTGGCCAGCCAGCTCAAGGACCTGGGCGGGCTGAGGTTGGCGGGCGCCGAGCCCGGACCCATCGCGCCCAAGCTCGCGGCGCTGGCGCAGGCGGCGCCGACGCTCAACGGCTGGGCGCTGGCGCTCGGCGCCGGTGTCGCCGCCGCAATCTTCGTCCTGCGCGCCTGGAAGCCGGCGTGGCCAGGCATGCTGATCGCCGTGGCGGCCGCGTCACTGGCAGCTGCGTTCGGCCATCTCGACGTCGCCACAATCGGCAGCCGGTTCGGCGGCGTGCCGCACGGCCTCCCGGCGCCGCACTTGCCGGCGTTCAGCTGGGAGCTGATGCGGCAGGTGTTCCCGGCGGCGCTCTCCTTCACCCTGCTTGGCGGGGTCGAGAGCCTTCTGTCGGCCAAGGTGGCGGATGGTATGACGGGCCGCGTCCATCGCTCGAACATGGAGCTTGTGGCCCAGGGGCTGGCGAACGTCGGCTCGGCCCTGTTCGGCGGCGTGAGCGTCACCGGGACGATCGCGCGGACCGCCACCAACATCCGCGCCGGCGCAGCGAGCCCCGTCGCCGGCATGATGCACGCGGCCTTCCTACTGCTGTTCCTGATCGTCGCCGCGCCACTGGCGAGCTATGTGCCGCTCGCGGCGCTGGCCGGAGTGCTGGTGGTGGTGGCCTGGAACATGGCTGAGCGGGACGAGTTCGTCCGCCTGCTGCGAAGCTGGCGAACGGCGGCAGTGCTGCTGGCCACCTTCGGGCTGACGGTGCTGCACGACCTGACCGCCGGGATCGTTGCGGGCTGCGCACTGGCCGCGCTGTTCGCCCTGCTGCACCGGCCGGCGCCCGAAGAGGGCGCGTGACACCAGCTTGACTGTTCAGTCCGCCGACGGCAGCCCAGACGGCATGAGACTTCTCGCCGGACTGCTCGTCGCCGCCTGCCTCGCCACACCCGCGGCCGCCCAGGGCCTCACGGCCAGCGCCGCCGCCGTGCGCGACCGCGCGCTCGCCGATCGCACCGCCTGGGAGGTCGTCGAGAGCTTGACCAGCGAGGTGGGCGCGCGGCCAGTCGGCTCGCCCGCCATGACGCGCGCCAAGGACTGGGCGGTGGCCAAGCTCGCCGAGCTCGGCTTCGAGAACGTCCATGTCGAGCCCTTCACCACCAAGGCCTGGCTGCGCGGCGAGGAGCGAGCGGAGGTGACAGGCCCCTGGCCGCACGGGCTGGCGATACTCGGGCTCGGCGGATCGGCGCCCACGCCCAAAGGCGGGCTGAGCGCCGAGATCGTCGTCTTCCGCAGCTACCAGGCGATGCTTGATCAGCCGCCCGGCGCGCTGAAGGGCAAGATCGCCGTGGTCACCCAGGCGATGCCGCGCACCCAGGACGCCTCAAGCTACGGCGCGGTCAACGCGCAGCGTACGCAGGGGCCGACGGAAGCCGCGAAGCGGGGGGCGGTGGGTTACCTCGTCCGCTCGCTGTCGACCGACGACACCCGCCTGCCGCACACGGGCGCCGGCGGCTATCCCGGCATTGCCGCCGCGGCGCTCTCCACGGCCGACGCCGAGCTGCTGGAGCGCCTGGCCGCGCGCGGCAAGCCGGTGACCGTAAGGCTCAAGATGAGCTCGACCGTGATCCCGCAGGCGCCGGCGTGGAACGTCACCGGCGAGATACGCGGGGCGGAGCGGCCGGACGAGGTGATCGTCGTCGGCGGCCATCTCGACTCCTGGGATCCCGGCACGGGCGCGATTGACGACGGCGCGGGCGTCGCCATCACCACGGCGGCGGCGAAACTCGCCGCTCAAGGCGGACGACCGAAGAGGACGATCCGCGTGGCCATGTGGGGCTCGGAGGAGCAGGGCGGCTCCAGCGAGGCCTTCGCAAAGGCGCACGCCGGCGAGATCGACCGCACGGTCGTGGTTGGCGAGAGCGACCTGGGCTCGGGGCGGATCTGGCGGGCGGCTTTGCCCGCGGGGGCTGTGAACCATCCGGCGATGCGCGCCTTCGCCGCCGCGGTGACGCCGCTCGGCGTCATGATCCCTGCCGAGCCCGCTCACCATGCGGGGTCGGATCTGCAAGGGACGGTGGCCGCCGGCGCGCCCTTCGTGCAGTTCGCCCAGGACGCTAGTCGCTACTTCGACCTGCACCACTCCGCCGACGATACGCTGGACAAGATCGATCCGGCCGAACTCGCCCAAGCCGTCGCGGTGTGGGCGAGCTTCCTCTACGTCACGGCCAACAGCGACGTGGATTTCCGGGGGCTGAAGCCTCCCTCCCCTTGACGGGAGGGACAGCTCGCCGCAGGCGAGCAGGGTGGGGAGGTCACGATCAAGCCGTTAGCCGCGTGTTTGACCCACGCTTCCCCGCTCCCGACCGCTTCGCGGTCGTCCCCTCGCCATGAAGGGAAAGGAAGAGGCCTTGACCCGGCGACACGCCTGGGCGACGCGGGGGATGTACCCCCAGCCTTAAGAGTCGCCCATGGCCGCCCCCCTCGCCGGACATCACGTCGCCGTCCTCCTGGGCGGGCTATCTTCCGAGCGAAAGGTCAGCCTGGTCTCCGGCGCCGCCTGCGCAGACGCTCTCGAGCGGCTGGGCGCGAAGGTCAGCCGCGTCGACGCCGGACGCGATCTGGCGGAGGTGCTCACCCGGCTGAAGCCCGACGTCTGCTTCAACGCCCTGCATGGCGAATGGGGTGAGGACGGCTGCGTCCAGGGCGTGCTGGAGACGTTGGGCGTTCCCTATACTCACTGCGGCGTGCTGGCCTCGGCGCTGGCGATGGACAAGGCCAAGGCCAAGGCGGTGCTGGCGGCGGCCGGCGTGACCGTGCCGGGCGGCGGCCTCTTCAACCGCTTCGAGGTCGCCAGCCGCCATGTGCTGCCGCCGCCCTACGTTGTGAAGCCCAACTCCGAGGGCTCCTCGGTCGGCGTCTTCCTGGTCTTCGAGGGCTCCAACAGCCCGCCGCAGGAAGTGGTCGCGCCCTCCTGGACCTACGGCGAGGAGGTGATGGTCGAGCCCTATATCCGCGGCAAGGAGCTCGCCGCCGGCGTGTTGGACGGCAAGGGCATGACGGTTACCGAAATCATTCCGCGAACGGGCTTCTATGATTACGAAGCCAAGTATGGCGAGGACGGCTCCGTGCACGTCTGTCCGGCCGAAGTTCCCGCCGATGTCATTGAAAGATCTCTGAAACTCTCCGAAATGGCGCATGCCGCCTTAGGTTGTCGCGGGGTTACCAGGTCCGACCTCCGTTATGACGACATTAACGACGTGCTCGTACTGCTAGAGGTCAATACCCAGCCCGGCATGACTCCCACTTCGCTCATCCCAGAGCAGGCGGCGAAGCAGGGCGTGGGATTCGACGACCTTGTGTTGTGGATCACGGAGGACGCTTATGCCCGCGGCAGTGCGGGGGGAACCGCGCGTACAGGCGAACCCCCGGGCGAAAGCGGCCGCCAGTCCCCGAGGTAAGCGACCGCCTTCCCCGAAGCCGGCGCAGCCTCCGGGCCGTGGCGGCGCGACAGGCTTCAACCTGTCGCCCAAGGCCGTTCTGGCGGCCGCCGCCGGCGTGCTCGTCCTGGCGCTGGGCGCCACCCTGGCGACCGGTCATCGCGGCGAGCGGCTGGTCCAAGGGATCGTACACGGCGTCGACACGCGTTTCGCCGCCGCCGGGTTCAGGCTGAAGAAGGTTCACGTCGAGGGCGCTTCTCCGATGGCGACCGCCGACATCATCAAGGCCGCGGGTGTCTACGCCGACCAGCCGCTGGTCGGGCTCGACCTGCAGGCCGTGCGGCGGAACATCGAGAGCGTCGGCTGGGTGAGCGAAGTCCGCGTGGTGCGCCTGCTGCCCGACACGCTGGTGCTCGCGGTCAAGGAACGCCGGCGCCTAGCCGTCTGGCAGCGAAGCGGCAAGACGGCCGTCATCGACGACCAGGGCCAGGTGATCGCCGAGGCCGACCCTGGCCGCTTCGCCGCCCTGCCGCTGGTGGTGGGGGAGGGCGCCGCCGAAGCCGCGCCGATCATCCTGCCGCTGATCGCGCAACGGCCGAAGCTGATGCAGCGCACCGACGCGCTGGTCCGTGTCGACGGCCGCCGCTGGGACGTGCGGCTGAAGGACGGCTCGCTGATCCAGCTGCCGTCGAGCGGCGAAGAGCAGGCGCTGATGCAGCTCGAGCAGCTCGACGCCCGCTCGCACATCCTCGATCTCGGTTTCGACCGGATCGACCTGCGCAATTCCGAACTGGTGGCCGTCCGGCCACGGCAAGCTGATCTGCCCGGCCGCCCTGCGGCCGTCGGCGCCTGAGGCAAGAAAGCCCGCCAAGCCATGCTGAAGATCGCCCCCCGCCCCGAGGAAAAGAAGGATGGCCTGAAAGCCGCCCTGATCCGACCGCCGGTCGTCGCGGCCGTCGACCTGGGCGCGGCCAAGGTGACCTGTTTCATCATGAAGCCGGACGGCGTGAGACCGGGCGACCGGACGCTGACCACGGCGGGCGTGGGCTACGTGCAGTCGCGCGGGGTCCGCGGAGGCGCGATCGTCAACCTGGACGAAGCTTCGGAAGCCATCGCGCGCGCCGTAGAGCGGGCTGAGAACGTCGCCGGCGTGAACGTTCAGGGCGTCACGGTCGCCACGGCCGGGGGTCAACTGTCTTCGGCGCGGGTCGCCGGCCGCGTCTCGCTGGGCGCGCGTCCGATCTCCGACACCGACCTAGTGCGCTGCATCCAGCACGCGCTCTCGCAGATCAAGCTGCCCGGCCGCCGCGCCGCTCACATCCTGCCGATCGCCTGGTCGGTCGACGGTCAGAGCGGCGTGCGCGATCCGCGCGCCATGTTCGGCCGCACGCTCGGCGTCGAGCTGCTCGTCGTCTCGATCGCCGAGACCGTCTACCAGACGCTGGGCGCCTGCATCGAGCGGGCGCACCTCCAGTTCGAAGGTGTCGTCGCAGCGCCCTTCGTCTCCGCGCTTGCGGCGTTGGAAGAGGACGAGATGGACCTGGGCGCCATCTGCATCGACATGGGCGGCGGCTCGACCTCGGCGGCGGTTTTCAACGCCGGCTCGCTGACACATGTCGAGACCGTGCCGGTCGGCGGCCAGCACGTGACCCAGGACATTGCGCGGGGCCTGTCGACCTCGGTTGTCGGCGCCGAGCGCATCAAGACGCTGCACGGCTCGGCCATCGCCTCGGCCAACGAGGATCGCGAGATCATCGAGGCGCCGCCGCGCGGCGATGATCCCGGCGCCGGCCCGGTGCAGGCGCCGCGCTCGCTCCTGAAGGGCATCATCGCGCCGCGCGTAGAGGAGACCCTCGAGCTGCTGCGCGATCGGTTGAAGGCGTCGGGCGCTCCGGTGGAATCCGGCGCGGGCCTGGTGCTGACTGGCGGCGCGAGCCAGCTGGCCGGCGTGCGCGAAGTGGCGGTGCGGGTGTTCGACCGCCCGGCGCGCCTGGGCCGTCCGCGCCGCGTGCCCCATCTGGCCGACGCCGCTTCCGGCCCGGCCTTCACCGCCGCTGCAGGCGTGCTGCATCGCGCCGCGTTCGGGCCGCGCGAAGCGGTCTCCTCCCGCGCGCTGGCCTCGGCCAAGCTGCGCCGCGAGCCGCTAGACCCGCACGCCAATCCGGTCGCCAAGGCGGCGGCCTGGCTCAGGGAAAACCTCTAACCCCGAGGAACCACGTCCGGGTGGACCTCGGGCGCCGGCGCCATGGGAGCGATAGGCGCTGCGGGAGCGACCGGCGCCGGCGGCGCCGCATTGGGCACGACGACGTCGGGGTAGGGCTCCGCGCACGGCTGCCAGATCCAGGCGTATCCCCCCTGATCCCACAGCCAGGATCCGCAGGCCTGCGGCGGCGGGGGCGGATAGTCGTAGTAGACGGGCGCGGCGGGATAGGCCGGATAGGGGTAGCCCCACCCCGCGCCTAAGCCCGTGCTGAACGCCAGGCCGAGGCCGAAGTAAGGCCAAGCTCCACCATAGTAATGTCCATGGCCGCCCCAGTAACCGCCGTGGCCGCCCCAGTGACCTCCACCCCGGTATCCACCACCGCCTCCCCAATGGCCTCCACCGCCCCAACCGCCGCCGTGGCCGCCGCCCCAACGCCCACCGCCGCCGTAGCGGGCGGCCGAGGCGTCCATGGGAATCGTGGCAAGCGCGACTGCAAGCGCCGCGACAACGAGGCTCGCCTTCATCGGCCCCTCCGTGGCCGGCGCGCCCCTGCGCGCATGGCCCAAGTCATTGATCCGGCGAATCTTGCGGCCCCGCCATCGGATGGAATCCCGACCTGCCGGCGACTCGCGCCCTAGGAGCGCGCAGCGCTGCGGCGTAATCGCGCGAGCGTGAATCGTGCTCTTAAATCAGCGGCTTGAGCGCACCGTTCACGGAGCAAGCGGTGTTGCGCGAAGAGTTTGCGCGGCGCCCGCGGTGATGGTCCGCGAGTCGTTGTGGAGGAAGCTGATTTTTCGGGGGTGCGCGCCGTCGACCGCGATCCGACTCAGGCTATGCGCTTAACCACGAGTTAAGGATGTCGGTCGCCTAGTAAACCCATCCTTAAGCATGAGTGTTCGGGGTCGGGCCGGACGCTCGGTTGGCATTCTGGGAAGGACGCAGGGGTCCATGGCCATTTCACTATCAGCGCCGCGCGCGACGGAGTTGAAGCCGCGCATTGTCGTGTTTGGCGTCGGCGGCGCCGGCGGCAACGCCGTCAACAACATGATCGAGGCCGGGCTGGAGGGCGTCGAGTTCGTCGTCGCCAACACCGACGCCCAGCAGTTGCAGTTCGCCAAGACGGAGCGGCGGATTCAGCTGGGCGTCCAGGTGACGCAGGGGCTGGGCGCTGGCGCCCACCCCGAGGTCGGCATGAGCGCGGCCGAGGAATCCATTCCCGAAATCGGCGAGCATCTCGACGGCGCGCACATGGTGTTCATCACCGCCGGCATGGGCGGCGGGACGGGCACCGGGGCTGCGCCCATCATCGCCAAATGCGCACGTGAGCGCGGCATCCTGACCGTTGGCGTGGTGACCAAGCCCTTCCACTTCGAAGGCCGTCACCGCATGCGTCTGGCCGACGCCGGCATCAACGAGCTGCAGCGTTATGTCGACACCCTGATCATCATCCCGAACCAGAATCTGTTCCGCGTGGCCAACGAGCGGACGACCTTCGCCGAGGCCTTCGGCATGGCCGACCAGGTGCTGCACTCCGGCGTCCGGTCGATCACCGACCTGATGGTGCTGCCCGGCCTGATCAACCTCGACTTCGCCGACGTCCGCACGGTCATGACCGAGATGGGCAAGGCGATGATGGGCACCGGCGAAGCGACCGGCGACGACCGCGCCCTGATGGCCGCCCAGAACGCCATCCAGAACCCGCTGCTCGACGAAGTCTCGCTGAAGGGCGCCAAGGCGGTGCTGGTGAACGTCACCGGCGGCCTCGACATGACCCTGCTGGAAGTCGACGAGGCGGCCAACGCCATCGCCGAGCAGGTCGACGCGGAAGCCAACATCATCTTCGGCGCCGCCTTCGACCCGTCGCTGGACGGCATGGTGCGTGTCTCCGTCGTGGCCACCGGCATGGACGGCGCCTCGATCGCCGCTATCGAGCCGCAGATCGAACGGCGCCCGAACATCACGGCTCAGCCGCTGCGCGCCGAAACCACGCGTTCGCTGCTCGAGCCTGCGCCGGCGCCGCAACCCGCGCCGGTCGCCGCCTACGAGGCCCCTGCGCCTGCGCCGGTCCCCGTGGCCGCGCCGGTCGCAACGGCGATCGAGGAAGAGCAGCCGGACCTCTACGCCCATCCTCCCGCGGCGCCGCAGCCGACGGTCTCCGTGACGCGGATCGTCGATCCGGCCGTGGCGGAAGCCGACGAGTTCGAGGACGAGCCGCTGTTCGCCGAGCCCGCCTACGAGGCGCGCCGGCCTCGTGGCGGCTTCCTGAGCCTGTTCGGCGGGCGGCCGCGCTACGAGGCGCCGCCGGCCGCGCCGGCGCCCCGCGCGGCGGCCCCGAGCCGTGGCGGCGCGCTGCCGGTGGAAGCGCCTCTGCCCGAGACTCAGGCCGACGTGGGCGAGGACCTGGAGATCCCCTCGTTCCTGCGCAGGTTGGCCAACTAGGCGACCGACCAACTTGGCTTAAGCGGTGCGGCCCGGCTCGCCCGGGCCGCTTCGTTTTTCCGGCGGAAATCGTCACATTTGCAACAAAGGCGAATGTCCTGCTGTCCCTTGAGGCTCTAAGGTCGAGCTCAAAGAGATGGGGACGGGAACATGACGACTCGCCACATCACTGTGAGCGCTGTCGAAGGCGGCTGGTCGCTGACCTGCGACGGGGAGCTGGAGACTATTCTGTTCCTGTCCGGAGCCCGTGCCGAGGCTCAGGCGCGGGTGCTCGCGTCCCGGCTCAGCGAAGCGGGCGACGAGGTGCGGCTTACGGTTCACGATCGCTCCCGCGCCGTCGTCGCCCAACTGCTTTTCAGCCCGCTCGAGGCGGTGTAGCCGCGACGGCTCAACCGGGAGCGTGGTGAACGCCCCTTAACCCTTCCGAAGCGAAACATGGTGAAACAGCAAGTGTTTTGCTGCGGCGCCGCAATCGCCGTATCGACCAAGTGGGACGTACTGCGGGCCTTCGGGCTGGCGGATAAGTCATTCTGGAAGGTGGCGAGTGGCCGCGGACGGTTTTCAATTCGGCTCGTTTCAGCACACCTTGCGCACGCCGGTTTTGTTTGCCGGCGTCGGCGTGCATACGGGAGCCTATACTCGCGTAGCCGTTCGTCCGGCGCCTGTGGGCCATGGCGTGACGTTCGTCCGCACGGATGTGACGGACGTTGACAACCGCGTCCCCGTCAGCGGCGAAGCGGTCTGCAAGACCCAGCTCGGCACCGTGATCACCAACGACGCCGGCGTGACGGTGTCGACGATCGAGCATCTAATGGCCGCCCTGGTGATGCTGGGCGTCGACAATGCGATCGTCGAGCTCGACGGGCCGGAGATGCCGATCATGGACGGCTCGGCCGAGCCGTTCGTGCGGCTGCTCGACCGGGCGGGCCTGCGGCCGCAGGCGGGCGCCCGCCGCTTCATCGAGATCCTCGAGACGGTCGAAGTCGTCGACGGCGACAAGCGCGCTGGGCTGAAGCCCGCGCGTTCCTTCGAAGTGGCGTTCGAGATCCGCTTCCCGAGCGGGGTGATCGGCCGCCAGTCGATCGAACTCCTGATGGACGAGCAGGCGTTTCGGCGCGAGCTTTCCGACTGTCGCACCTTCGGCTTCACCCACGAGGTCGAGGCGCTGCGGGCCCAGGGCTTGGCGCGCGGCGGCAGCCTGGAGAACGCCGTGGTGATCGAGGGCGACCGGATCCTCAACCCCGAGGGCCTGCGCCGCCCGGACGAGTTCGTGCGGCACAAGGCGCTGGACGCCATCGGCGACCTTTACGTGCTGGGCGCGCCGATCATCGGCCGCTTCGAAGGCGTGCTGGCCGGCCACGGGCTGAACAACCAACTGGTCCGCGCGCTGCTGGCGCGCCCGCAGGCCTGGCGCCTGCGCACCTTCGCCGAAGAGATCGCTGAGGCGGTCTGAGACCGGGTCGAACGCCCCGCGCACCGGTTGTCATCCGGGACCGGAGAACACTGACCTGGCGGCGACGCCACGCACAGTTCGAAATCGCCGTGTTCATGGGTCCCGGTCTTCGCTGCGTGAAACCAGGATGACATCCGTCAATTAGTCCACTTCCTTGAAGCCGTAGTCCGGCACGCCCTGCTCATTGCCGTAGTATTTGAACGGCAGGAACTTACCGGACATGGTGATGCGCACACGGTCCCCGCGCGGGCTGGGTTCGCGCTCGAAGTCGAACTCGAAGTCGATCGCCGACATGATTCCGTCGCCGAATTCCTCCTCGATCAGCGCCTTCCAGGCCGGCCCGTTGATCATCACCAGCTCGTAGAAGCGGTAGATCAGCGGATCGGTGGGCGGCATCGGCGTGCCCAAGCCGCGATAGGGGACCTCGTTCAGCATCGCCGCTTCGGCGTCGCTCAGGCCGAACAGGTCGGCGGCGCGGCGCGCCAGCGGCTTCACCAGCTTCATCTGACCAAGCAGCGCGCCCACGATGAGGACGGGCGACATGCCGCCGATCTCCTCGCAGACGTAGCGCCAACTCCAGCCACGCTCGCGCTTGATGTCCAGGATCTTCTCGGTCAGGTCGGCGCGGGTCATCGAACGCAGTCTCCTCCGTTGGGCGAGGCCAAGGAGGCGGCTGCGCTACGAGTTGCGCCAATGCGTGGAGTGAGGAGGCGGTTTGCGGAGGCGCACGGCGCCTGTCGGCGAGGCGCCTCCGCAGCCCGACGCTCGCGGCGGTGGCAAAGCGCTCAGCCGGCCGCGGCGCTCTCCTCGGGCATCTCGATGTCGATCGCCAGCGTCGAGACGTGGGCGCCGCGCTCGAGCTTCACCATCACCTTGTCCCGATCGATCGGGATGTGGCGGGCGATCACCGCCAGGATTTCCTGCTGCAGCACGGCGGCGAGGTCCGTCCGATCCGCCAGCGCGCGTTCGTGCGCCAGCAGCAACTGCAGGCGCTCGCGCGCGGCCGGCGCCGAGCGGTTGCGGTTGAACAGGCCGAACAGGTTCATGCCGCGGTCCTGCGCCCGAACAGCCGGCTGAACAGGCCGCCGCGCTTGGGCAGCACGTCCTCCAGCGGCGGGCTCTGTCCCATCAGCCGGCGCGCGGCGGCGTCATAGGCGCGCGAGACCGCCGAGTGCGGATTGTGCAGCGTCACCGGGCAGCCGACGTTGGAGGCGGTGAGCACGTCGCGGCTCTCGGCGACCACCGCCAGCAGGGGGATCGCCAGGATCTCCAGCACGTCCTCGACCTTCATCATCTCGCCGCGGCTGGCGCGGGCGGGATCATAGCGCGTGACGAGCAGGTGCTTCTCCATGGTCTCGCCCTGTTCGGCGAGGCGGGTCTTGGAATCCAGCATGCCGATGATGCGGTCGGAGTCGCGCACCGAGGAGACTTCCGGGTTAGCGACGACCACGGCGGCGTCGGCGTGGCGCATGGCCAGAGTCGCGCCCTTCTCGATGCCGGCCGGGCTGTCGCAGACGATCCAGTCGAAGCGCTCGCGCAGCTCGTAGATCACCCGCTCGACGCCCTCGGCCGTCAGCGCATCCTTGTCGCGGGTCTGCGAGGCCGGAAGCAGGTGCAGCGTCTCCAGCCGCTTGTCGCGGATCAGCGCCTGCGGAAGCTTGGCGTCGCCCTGCACGACGTTGACGAGGTCGAACACCACCCGCCGTTCGGCGCCCATCACCAGGTCGAGGTTGCGCAGGCCAACGTCGAAGTCGACCAGCACGACGTTCTGGCCGGCCTGGGCCAGCGCGGCGCCCAGTGCGGCCGACGAGGTGGTCTTGCCGACGCCTCCCTTTCCGGACGTGACGACCAACACCTTGGACATGGGGTACTCCTTGAAAACTCAGGCTTCGAGCCGCGCGAGGCGCAGCGCCCCGCGGTCGCAGCGCACCTGGACGGGACGGCCGTGCAGCAGGCCGCCCCAGTGGTCGGCGGTTCGATAAAGCTCGCCGATCCCGACCATCTCAGCCTCCAGGCGGCTGCAAAAGATGCGGGCCTGCGGCCCGGCCCTCAGGCCGGCGATCGCCCGGCCGCGTAGCGCGCCGTAGATGTGGATAGAGCCGCCCGCGACCACCTCCGCGCCCGAGGCGACGGCGCCCACGACGGTCACGTCGCCGGCTTCGAAATAGAGGGTCTGGCCCGAGCGCACCGGACCTTCGACCAGCTGTGCGAGGGGGGCGGGGGAGGGCGCCAGCGCAACCGGCGCCGTCGAGGCCGGGCGGCCGGCGTATGGGCTGCCCAGCCGCTCCCAGACCGTCCCGGTGAGCAGGAGCGGCGCGCCCTCAACGCCGACGATCCGCAGCCCGCGGCTTTCCAGGCCGTCCAGCAGGATCAGCAACATCTCGCGGCCTTCGCCGGCGGCGCGCGACAAGTCGACCATCACCGGTCGTTCGGCGAACAGACCCGCCGCGCTCGCCAGGTGGGCGTCCAGCCCCGCGATCCAGTCGGCGAGCGGCGGCTCGGGCCTCAGCACCAGCGCCATGAGGTTGCGCGCGCGCACCTGGACGCCTGGCGGCGGCGACGTCTGGCCCTGCAGCCTCATGTCTCTCCTCGTCAATGCGCCGCCTCGGCCGCGGCGCAGAACCGCGGTCGTGCGACAGCTAAGATTGCCTTTGCATCGAGGGACGGCGCTTCTCGCCGCGAATCGCCATTTCGCCGGCGCCCCCGCGGGTCTCTGTGTCCGGACGAACGGGGGCCAATTCAGGGCGCAACCGTGACCGTCCACAGGATGAGCCCGGCGTGTGCAAATTCCTTTGCGTCTGGCCGGGTGTGAAGCGGGCGCGCTGTTCCGTTCCGTTTGCGCCGTCCCGGCCGTGGTGTAGAAGCACTGCGTGCGGCGCGGGGGCGCGCGTTGGCTGTCTTGAGGTGAAGGTGTCCTTGCTTCGGAATTCCTGGGCTCGCCCGGCGCTCATCGCAGTCCTTTGTGCAGTCGCCGTCGCGGGATGCGCCGGCAAGGGCAAAAAGAAGCCGCGCCTCGCCTACGAGGAGCGCCCCGTCGAGCTGCTGTATTCGGCGGGCGCGGATCGGCTGGACCGGCGCCGCTGGAGCCAGGCGGTCGACTATTTCCAGGAGGTGGAGCGCCAGCACCCGTATTCGGAATGGGCGCGCCGCTCGATCCTGATGCAGGCTTTCGCCCACTACGAGAGCAACGATTATGACGAGGCGATCGGCGACGCCAACCGCTTCATCCAGCTCTATCCAGGCAACGCCTCGGCCCCCTACGCCTACTATCTGAAGTCGGTCTGCTATTTCGAGCAGATCACCGACGTCGGCCGCGACCAGGCCGCCACGGGCCAGGCGCTGAACTCGCTGCAGGAAGTCGTCCAGCGCTTTCCGAACACCGAATACGCCGCCGACGCGCGGCTGAAGATCGACATGGTCAAGGACCAACTGGCGGGCAAGGAGATGACCGTCGGCCGCTACTACCTGCGGCAGGGCGACACTTTGGCCGCCGTCGGCCGCTTCCGCGCCGTGGTCGATCAGTACCAGACCACCAGCCATACGCCCGAGGCGCTGTACCGCCTCGTCGAGTCCTATCTGACCCTCGGCCTCGTCGAGGAAGCCAAGCGCAACGGCGCGGTGCTTGGCTACAACTTCCCGGGCGATCCCTGGTACTCGGCGGGGTACAAGTTGCTCACGTCGAAGGGCTTCCGCCCGGCGGTCGAGCCCAAGGAAGGCGGCAAGCGTGGCGGCCTGCGCATTCCCTTCATCCAGCACAAGTCCAACACCATCGCCCCGCCCAAGCAGGACACGACGCCCGCCTCCACCGCCGAGACCGCCAAACCGGCCACCTGAGCGGACGCGCCGCGCTTCCAAATCCCCCTGATTCCAGGTGATCCTGTATTCCGATGCTGATCGGCCTCTGGATCCGCGATGTCGTCCTGATCGAAGCGCTCGATCTTTCGATCGGGCCGGGCCTCACCGCGCTTACCGGTGAGACCGGCGCCGGCAAGTCGATCATCCTAGATGCGCTTGGCCTGGCGACCGGCGCGCGCGCCGACGCGGGGCTGGTTCGGCGGGGCGCCGCGCAGGCGGCCGTCTCGGCGGTGTTCGCGCCGGCCGCAGACCATCCCGTCTGGGACCTGCTCGAGGAGAAGGGGCTCTCCTACGCCCGCGACGAGGACTTGGTCCTGCGCCGCACGCTCGCCGCCGACGGGCGCAGCCGAGCCTTCGTCAACGACCAGGCGACCGGCGTGGGCGTGCTGCGCGAGATCGGCGAGCTGCTGCTGGAGGTGCATGGCCAGCATGAGACCGTGGGCCTGCTGGACGCGCGCACCCACCGGCCGATCCTCGACGCCTTCGGCGGGCTGCAGGCGCAGCTCGACGCTGTCGCGGCGCGCTTCAAGGACTGGCGGGGGGCGCGCGAGCGGGTCGACGACCTTCGAGCGCTCTCCGAACGCGCCTCAGCCGAGATCGAGGAACTGAGCCTGCGCCTGGCCGAGCTCGACCGGCTCGACCCGCGCGAGGGCGAAGAGACGGCGCTTGCCGAACAGCGCGCCGTGCTCGGCGCGGCGGAGAAGTCGCTCACCGACATCGCCCAGGCGCGTGAGGCCTTTGACGGCCTGTCGAACCGGTTGGCGCAGGCGGCGCGGACGCTGGAGCGTTCCCGCGAACGCGCCGTCGCGGCCGGCGCCGGCCCCGACAGCGCGGCGGTGGCGCGGCTCGCCCAGGCGTCCGCCGCCGTCGACCGGGTGCTGATCGAGGCGCAGGAGGCGGAGGCCGCTGTCGACCTCGCAGCCGACGCCTTCGTGTTCGAGCCCGACCGGCTGGAGAAGACTGAGGAGCGGCTGTTTGACCTGCGCGGCCTCGCCCGCAAGCTGGGTTGCAGCGTCGAGGAGCTGCCGCTGCTGCGGGTGCGCTTCGCCGAACGGCTGCGCACGGCGGAGGCGTCCGAAGCGGAGCTCGCGCGCGCCGAGGTCGCCTTGGCCGAAGCGCGCAGGGCCTACGTGGCCGACGCCGAGCAGCTAACCGCGTCGCGTCGCGCGGCCGGTGAGCGTTTGGCCCAGGCGGTGGTCGCTGAGCTCGGCCCGCTGAAGCTGGACAAGGCGCGCTTCCAAGTGGCGGTCGTGCGCTTGGACGACGCGCGCGCCGGGCCGGCTGGGCTCGACCGCGTGGCGTTCGAAATCTCGACCAATCCGGGCGCGCCGTTCGGCGACCTGAGCGCGATCGCCTCAGGCGGCGAGCTCGCCCGATTCGCGCTCGCGCTGAAGGCGGCGCTCGCCAGCCGCGGAGGCCTACAGCCGCTGATGATCTTCGACGAAGTCGACCAGGGCGTGGGCGGGGCTGTCGCCGACGCCGTGGGCCTGCGCCTACGCGGCCTGGCGGCGAGCGCTCAGGTGCTGGTGGTCACCCATTCCCCGCAGGTGGCGGCGCGGGCCGACGCCCACTGGCGGATCGCCAAGGCTGGGGAGGGCGACCGCCTGCGCACCGCGGTGGAGGTGCTCTCGCCGGACGACCGCGAAGAAGAGATCGCCCGCATGCTCGCCGGCGCCCAGATCACCGACGCCGCCCGCGCCGCGGCGAGGGCGTTGATAGGGGCTTAGAGGTCTACCAGCGCCGGCCTTCGGCGCGGACCACCACGACCTCGCCGGTCGGCTCGGCGCCCGCGCGGGCCAGGATGCGGATCCGGTCGGCGGCCACGCCGCGGGCGGCCAAGTAGCTGCGCACGACTTCGGCGCGCTTGCGGGCCAGCGCATCCTGCTCCGCGTCCGTGCCGTGGCCGTCCGCGTCGGGCTGGACCACCGCGGCGACGGCGGGATGGCATGTCAGCCAGCGGGCAGGCGCGGCAAGCTGGCGACTCATCGCCTCGGTCAGTTCGCTTTCGTTGAAGGCGAAGCCGATGGTCACCGGCGAGACCGAGCTCACGGGATCCTGCGGGCAGGTCGCCGCGGCAGGTGCGTTGCGCCGCGCGCGGGCGTCGAGCACCGCCTGGCTGGCTTGCGGCTCGGCCCTCGGCGTTGTGCAGCCCGAAAGACCGCTCGCCGCGGTCAGGAGCGCCAGGACGAGGCAGGTGCGGACAGGATGCGGCATGTTCGCGAGGTACATCCAGCCGATCGGAAACGCCAGCCCGCTCGCGCGGTGGATGCGGGCGTGATCTGCGCCGATAGTATGTAACCTACGGTAGCAATTTTCTCTTCGCGTCCTCAGATTTGCAGACGCGGTGGGGCTTCTCCGGCATCGTGCGGCGGTGAGCGAGGGCTTAGTGACCAAGCGTGACGGTGCGATTTCGGCGGGCGGCGTGCAGGGCGGACGCCTCGACGCCGCGGGGGAGCAGGCGCTCCTGGAGTTCGAAGGCGAGGGCGGACCGATTCGCCTTGCGCTGCCCGTCGGGGAACTGACCGCCCTGCTTAGCGTCTGCATCGGACTGGTGGGGCAGGGGCTGCCGCAGGACTCCGACGCCGAACACCCCACCATTCCTGTCTCCGACTGGCGGGTGGGAGTCTCCGAGCGCAAGGCGGTCGTCCTGGCCCTCGCGCCGGAGGCCGGCGGTGCGCTTGCGTTTCACCTCAGCGCCGAGCAGGCGGAGAGCCTGGCCTCCGCGCTACTGCGCGGTGTCGAGTTCGCTCAGGGGGCGGCCGGCGAGCGCGCCCTCCGACGCCACTGAGTTGGCGATACCGGGTAAAAAATCGCGTCACATGTCGAGTTGTGGGTATATTATTGCGCGTGGGCCCGATCTAAGCCAGGTGGGCGAACAAAGGTTGCGCTTCTAATAGAGACGCGCTACATGCGGGCCATGCACGTCGGTCGCGACATTCTGCGTCTTCTTGCGCTGGGGCTTAGTCGCCCCTGAGCGCCTTACTAGGCTGCGCGACTTCGCGGCCGGGCGTTCAGGGGGATCTCCCGCCACGCCCGACCCACCCATTCCGCGAAGAGCAGAGCCATGACGACCCCCGTATCCGACGCCGCCAAGAACGACCGCGTCATCATCTTCGACACCACCATGCGCGACGGGGAGCAGTCGCCGGGCGCGTCCATGTCGCTGCAGGAGAAGTTGGAGCTCTCCAAGATCCTGGAGGAGATGCGCGTCGACGTGATCGAGGCCGGCTTCCCGATCGCCTCCAACGGCGACTTCGAGGCGGTCTACGAGATCGCCAAGATCGTCACCGAGAGCACCATCTGCGGCCTGTCACGCGCTGCGCTGGGTGACATTGACCGCTGCGCCGAGGCGTTGAAGCCCGCCAAGCGTGGTCGCATCCACACCTTCATCTCCACCAGCCCCGTCCACATGAAGTGGAAGCTGCAGATGGAGCCCGAGCAGGTGCTGGAGATGGTCACCCGCTCGGTGACCCACGCCCGCAACCTGATCGACGACGTTGAATGGTCGGCCGAGGACGCGACCCGCACTGAGCGCGACTTTCTGCGCCGCTGCGTCGAGGCGGCGATCAAGGCCGGCGCCAGCACGATCAACATCCCCGACACGGTCGGCTACACCTATCCCGAGGAATACGCCGAGCTGTTCCGCTTCCTGATCGAGACAGTGCCGGGCGCGGACAAGGTGGTCTTCTCCACCCACTGCCACAACGACCTGGGCCTGGCGGTCGCCAACAGCCTGGGCGGGGTGCAGGGTGGCGCGCGCCAGATCGAGTGCGCCGTCAACGGGATCGGCGAGCGCGCCGGCAACGCGGCATTGGAAGAGATCGTCATGGCGCTGCGCGTGCGTGGCGACCGGCTGCCCTATCACACCGCAGTCGAGCCGCAGCAGATCACGCGGGCGTCGCGCTACGTGTCGGCGATCACCGGCTTCCCGGTGCAGTTCAACAAGGCGATCGTCGGCAAGAACGCCTTCGCCCATGAGAGCGGCATCCACCAGGACGGGATGCTGAAGAACGCCGAGACCTATGAGATCATGCGCCCCGAGGACGTGGGGCAGGGCGCCACTAACCTGGTGATGGGCAAGCACTCCGGCCGCCACGCATTCCGCGAGAAGCTGAAGGCGCTGGGCTACGAGCTGGGCAAGAACGCGCTGGATGAGGCCTTCGCCCGCTTCAAGGACCTGGCGGACAAGAAGAAGCACGTCTTCGACGACGACATAGTCGCCCTGGTCGACGACGCTCTGGCCTCGGGCGCGGATCGCATTCAGGTCAAGCACCTGCGGGTGATCGCCGGCACCGGCGGACCGCAGGAGGCTTTCCTGACCGTCACCATCGACGGCGAGGACCGTTCCGCCAACGCGACCGGCGACGGCCCGGTGGACGCGGTGTTCAACGCCATCCAGCAGGCTGTGCCGCACGAGGCGGTGCTGAGGCTGTTCCAGGTTCACGCAGTGACCGAGGGCACCGACGCCCAGGCGCAAGTCTCCGTGCGCCTGGAAGAGGATGGCCGCATCGCCACCGGCCAGGCGGCCGACACCGACACCATGACGGCGTCCGCCAAGGCCTACGTCAACGCGCTCAACAACCTCTTCGCCCGCAAGGAAAAGACCGCCCCGGCCGACCGGGTCGCGAGCGGGTTCTAAGCGCTCTTTGCCCTCGATTGGGGCAGGTGCGCGCGCCGAGACGTCCCGCCACCTCTCCCCCGGCGTTAGCGGAGAGGGAGCGGGGCGTTACACCAGATACAGCTGCCGCATCCGCGCGATCTTGGCGTCGGTGAGGCCGTAGCGCGCCTTGGCGAGCGGGATCGGCCCGGCGAACTTGGCGTCGAGCTTGGCCAGCGTGCGGCGCATCACGTCGGGGTCCGAGCCGCCCATGATCTTCAGCACCTCGGGCGACATCTTGGCGAAGGCGGCGGCCTGCTCCGGCGGCAGGCCCAGGTCGGCGCTCTGGGTTGACATCGCCCGCAGGTCCATCGGCGTGTAGACCTGGGTGAGCGCGTAGTCGGCGACGATCGTCTCGCGCGGGACGCCCAGCACGCTGAGGATCAGCGCCGAGGCTACGCCGGTGCGGTCCTTGCCGGCCGAGCAGTTGACCGCCAGCGGCGCTTCGCCTCGGGCAAGGCGGTCGAACATGTCGGCGTACTGCGGCGCCAGCGCCTGGCTGAACTCCACATAGGACTGGGCGAAGGCTTCGATCGCCGCATCGCGCGTGGTCGCATTGTGCAACGCGTCCAGCCTGAACATGGCGTAGCCGGCGGCCGCCACCTGCGGCGCGCCCGCGCCCTGGGCCTGGAAGGGGTTCGGCCGAGTGGCGCGCTCCTCCCGGCTGCGCAGGTCGCAGATCACCCGCAGGCCGATGGCGGTCAGGTAGCTCATGTCGGCCGGCGTGAGGCCGCTCATCACGCCGGAGCGGAACAGCTTGCCCCATTTCACCTGCCGCCCGTCGGCGGCGCGGTAGCCGCCGAGGTCGCGGAAGTTGCGGCCGCCCTGCAGCGGCAGCAGCCGCTCGGCCAACCTCACCTGGCCGCCGTCGGTGGTGGTCACCAGGAAGTAGGGCCGCGGCGAGACCGGCGCTTTGACCGAGGCGCCGCCGCCCTTCGCCTTGGCCTGCAGCGTCCGCATCGTCGCGGGCGCGGCGTCGGGGTCGGCGGAGACGCGGACAAGGGCGGGGCGATCCGAGGCCCAGGAGAGCTCGACCCGCTCAGCGTCGCGGCGGTTGGCCTTTCCGTCGAGCAGGGTGCGGCCGCGCGCCCGGGCGGCAGGGGCGAGCGCGACGGCTGCGGCCGAGGCCGCGCCGGCGACGAGGAAATGTCGGCGATCCATGCGAGGCTCCGAGCTAGAAGGCGAGGCGGGCTTCGACGCCGAAGGTCCGCGGCTCGTTGTAGATGGCGTAGGTTCCAAGCGCCGCGCTCCTGTTGCGCAGGAAGGCGTGCTGCTCGTCGAACAGGTTGCGCCCCCAAAGCGCCAGCTCGACCGCCGGACCCGCCTGCAGCCGGATGTCGGCGAGCGAGACCCGGCCGTTTACGAGGAAGTAGCTGTCGCTCAGCGTCGGGTCGGCGCTGGAGGTGTACTGGCCGTCGGAATAGTTTCCGTCGAGGTGCAGGTGCAGCGTCGCGCCCGCCAGCGGATGCTCGTAGTCCGCAGCGACGCTACCGGCGTTCCTGGGCGTATAGAGCGGGTAGATCACCGAAGACGCGCCGGTGAAGGGATTGAAGGCCCGCGACAGGTTCACCTTGGTGTAGGCGTAGCTGGCGGTGAGCGTCAGGCCCTCGACCGGATTGACCGAGCCGTCGATCTCCACGCCCTTGGTCTTGCCGGTGGCGGCGTTGGTGGTCTCCAGCGTGCCGCGGTTGTTGCCGGGAATGATGGCGTTGAAGTCGACCTGCACGTCCTTCAGCTCGCCGGTGTAGATCGCGAAGTTCAGGCGCGCGCGGCGGTCCCAGAACTCGGTCTTGAGGCCGCCTTCCAGCATCGACACCTTCTCGGGGTCGAAGGGGCGGAAGGTAAGCGAACGCGAGTTGGCCCCGCCCGCGCGGTAGCCGGTGCTCCATTTGCCGTAGAGGTTGACGCCCGGGCCGGCGTCGAACGCCAGCACCACCAGCGGGTCGAAGTGGCTCCAGGACTCGTCCAGCGGGATGACGCCGGTGATCCGCTGGCCGGCGGCGTTGACGTAGGACGGGAGCGCGCCGTTGACGATGTCGAGCTCGCCCTTGCGCGAGTCGTGAGTGACGCGGCCGCCGAGCGTAAGGTGCGCCCGCTCGTCGAGGACCGGCGGGGTCCAGGTGCCCTGCGCGAAGGCGCCGTAGCTCTCGGACGTGACGTGACTGGCGCGGTCGAAGGGCACGGCGTTCAGGTCGAGCGAGAGCGTGGTGTAGGCCGTGCCGTTGGCGTTGAACTGCAGACTGTTCGGCGTCTGCGCGTTGTCGTGGACCTTTTCGTGGAAGTAGAGGGCGCCGGCCGCGAACTCGATGTGCGGCAGGCTGCCGACCAGCTGGAATTCCTGGCTGTATTGGCTCTGCCAGACGCCGGCCAGGCTGTAGCGGCTGAAGGTGGCGTTGGGCGCAAAGACCGACAGCACGGTCGACCCGTTGTCGAACTGGCTCTGCCTCAGCTCGCGATAGGAGCTGATCGACTTCAGGCTGAGGTTGTCGGCGACCTTCCAGTCAAGGTTCAGCCGATGTCCCCAGGTCTTGCCGACGCTCCACTGCAGCGGAACGCCCACGTTGCCGACCTCGGCGCGCGTCGGCTGCAGGTGGATCAGCGGCGCAAGCGCCAGCGACCCGCGTTGTTCCAACTGCACGTAGTAGGGGGTCGTCGCGTCGTAGGAGTAGTCGAAAGCGTACATGCCGCTGAAGCCGTCCGTCGGCCGCCACAGCGCCTCGGCCTGGAAGCCGCGCTTGTCGTAGGCGTTGAAGTCCGGTTGGCCGGAGGTCTGCGGGTTCTTCACCGTACCGTCGCGCTTGGTCAGCAGGCCGTCGAACTTCAGGCTGATGGCGTGGAAGGCCGGCAGGTCGAGGTGGCCAGCCATGTTGTAGCCGTTGTAGTTGCTGGCGCCCGCGACGCCGCGGAAGCCGTACTCGCCGCCCGGCGCCTTGGTGACGATGCTGATCGCGCCGCCCTCGGTGTTACGGCCGAACAGGGTGCCCTGCGGACCCTTCAGCACCTCGATCCGGTCGATGTCGTAGAGCGCCGTTCCCAGGCCCTGGGCGCGGCCGAGATAGACGCCGTCGACGTAGACGCCGACCGCCTGGTCGCGGGCCGGCTGATTGGCGTCGATCGCCCCGCCGATGCCGCGCATGTTGAGGATCAGCGCGGAGCTGCGGGCGAAGAAGGGCGCGACGCGCAGCGACGGGATGGCACCGTCGCTCAGGTCAGCCAGCGACTGCACGTGCCGGCGCTGCAGGTCCTCCGACCCCATCACCGAGATCGAGATCGGCGTGTCCTGCAGGTTGGTCGCGCGCCTCTGGGCGGTGACGACGATCTCCGAGAGGCCGACGCTGGCTTCGGCCGCATTGGTCTCCTCGACCGCGCGGGTCTCCTCGGCCGCCTGGGCCTGGAAGGCCGTCATCATGGCCGCGGCCCCCGCCATCATGGCCGCGCGCCGCGCCAGCCGCCGATCGATCGCCATACGCATTGGAATCCCCCTGAACTCGAAACCGGGGCTGCGTAGGCTCGGCCTTTGACGGCTGAGCGAAGCTTTCTTGACCGTCCCGTGAAGCTAGCCGGTGGCGGATGCTTCAGGGCGTGGTCGCTGGTGAGTGGTTCGGTAGAGCGCCGGAAGCACGAGCAGGGTGAGCAAGGTCGAGGAGACGATTCCGCCGATCACCACCGTCGCGAGCGGCCTTTGGACCTCGGCGCCGGCGCCCACGTTGAAGGCCATCGGCACGAAGCCGAGGCTCGCCACCAGGGCCGTCATCAGGACCGGCCGAAGCCGCGTGAGCGCGCCCTCTCGGATGGCGTCGTCCAGCGTTCGTCCCGCCGCTCGCAGGTCGCGGATGAAGCTCACCATGACCACGCCGTTCAGCACCGCCACGCCCGAAAGGGCGATGAACCCCACCGCCGCTGAGATCGACAGCGGCAGGCCCCGCATCAGCAGCGCCGCGACGCCGCCGGTGAGCGCCAGCGGCACGCCGGAGAAGACGATCGCGGCGTCGCGCCAGGAGCGGAACAGCGCGAACAGCAGGCCGAAGATCAGCAGCAGCACCGCTGGGACCACGAGCTGGAGTCGCGCGGCCGCCGAGATCAGCTGCTCGAATGTCCCGTCATAGCTTATCCAATAGCCGGGTGGGACCTCGACCTCCGCCTCGACCTTCTGGCGCAGTTCGGCGACGAACGAGCCCAGGTCGCGACCGCGGACGTTGGCCGTCACCACCACGCGCCGTTTGCCGTCCTCCCGGCTGATCTGGTTCGGCCCGGTCTGGACCTCGATTCGGGACACATCCTGCAGGGGGACGAAGCCGCGCGGGCCGACGCCGGGCGGCGGGAGGGGAATCCGCAAGCGGCCGATGGCGTCGACATCGCTGCGTAAGGACTCCGGCAGCCTGACCACGATCGGGAAGCGTCGATCACCTTCGAAGACCTGGCCGGCGACCGCGCCGCCGAGCGAGACCCCGACGACGTCCTGCACGTCCTGGACGTTGAGCCCGAGCCGCGCCAGCGCCGCCCGGTCGGGGGTGATCTGCAGGACCGGCAGACCGGTGACCTGCTCGACGCCCACATCGCGTGCGCCATCGATCGCTTCGATCGCCGTCTTCAGCTCGCTGCCGGTGGCCAGGAGTTGCCCGAGGTCGTCGCCGAACACCTTCACCGCGACATCCGCACGGACGCCGGAGATGAGTTCGTTGAAGCGCATCTGGATCGGCTGAGTGAACTCGTAGTTGCTGCCTGGGACTTCGGCGACCGCGGCCTGCAGCTCGGCGACCAGCTGGGACCGCGGCTTGCGCGGGTCCGGCCAGTCCCTGCGGTCCTTGAGCAGCACGTAGGTGTCGGCGACAGAGGGCGGCATGGGATCGGTCGCAACCTCGGCGGTGCCGATCTTGGCGACCACGCGCTCGACTTCCGGGACCTGCTTGAGCCGGGCTTCCAGCGCGGTCTGCATCTTCACGGCCTGAGAGAGGCTGGTCCCGGGGATCCTCAGGGCGTGGAGGGCGATGTCGCCTTCGTCCAGGTTCGGGATGAACTCCGAACCCATGCGGCTGGCGGCGAGCCCCGAAAGCAGGACAAGCGCCGCTGCGCCTGTAACGAAGGCCTTCCGATGGCTGAGCGCCATCTCCAGCGCCGAGCCGTACACCCGCCGGGCCCCGCGCATCGCCCGGCTCTCCTTCTCCTCGACCGCGCCTTTCACGAACAGGGCGACCGCCGCCGGCACGAAGGTCAGCGAGAGAAGCAGGGCCGCTGTGAGCGCCATCACCACGGTGATCGCCATGGGATGGAACATTTTCCCCTCGACCCCGGTGAGGGCGAAGATCGGCACGTAGACCAGGCCGATGATCACCACCCCGAAGATCGACGGCCGGATCACCTCGCTGGCGGCGGAAGCGGCGAGGCCGAATCGCTCGTCCCGCGTCAGAAGCCGGCCCAGCCGATACTGCGCTTCGCCGAACTTGCGCAGGCAGTTCTCGACGATGATCACGGCGCCGTCGACGATCAGGCCGAAGTCGAGGGCGCCCAGGCTCATCAGGTTGCCGGACACCTTCGTCTGCACCATGCCGGTGATGGTCAGCAGCATCGAGAGCGGAATGACGGCCGCGGTGATCAGCGCCGCACGGACGTTGCCGAGCAGCAGGCAGAGCACGACGATCACCAGGAGCGCGCCCTCCAGCAGGTTGGTCGTGACGGTATGAATGGTCCGGTCGACGAGGTCGGTCCGGTTGTAGATCGCTTGCGCGACGACGCCGGGCGGCAGCGCCTCGGCGGCTTCCTCCAGCCTGGCGGACGCGGCCTTGGCGACGCTGCGGCTGTTCTCGCCGGCCAGCATCAGCACCGTACCGAGCACCACTTCCTGGCCGTTCTCCGTGGCCGCTCCGGTGCGCAACTCCTCGCCCAGGCCGACATCGGCGACGTCGGCGATACGGATCGGCACGCCGCCCCCGCTGGTCACGACGATCGCCTGCAAGTCGTCGACGCCGCTCGCCTGGCCCGGCACGCGGACCAGGTACTGCTCGCCGTGACGTTCGACATAGCCTGCGCCGAGGTTGGCGTTGCTGCGCTCGAGCGCGGCGATCACCTCGGTCATCGACAGGCCGTACGCCGACAGGCGCTCCGGCAGCGGCGCGACCAGATACTGCCGCTCGAAGCCGCCGATGGTGTTGACCTCGGTGACGCCGGGCGTGTGGCGCAACTGCGGGCGGATCACCCAGTCCTGCAGGGTGCGCAGATCCTCCGGCGTGTAGCGCGAGCCGTCCGGCTTGCGAGCGCCGGGTTTGGCCTCGACCGTGTACATGAGGATTTCGCCAAGCCCGGTGGCGATCGGCCCCATCTCCGGGGAAAGTCCCTGCGGGAGCTGGCCGCGGGCGACTTGCAGCCGCTCGTTCACCAGCTGGCGAGCGAAGTAGATGTCCACGCCGTCTTCGAAGACGACCGTCACCTGTGAGAGACCATAGCGCGAGAGCGAGCGGGTGTACTGCAGGCCCGGCAGGCCGGCGATGGCGGTCTCGAGGGGGAAGGTGACGCGCTGCTCGGCCTCCAGCGGCGAGTAGCCCGGCGCCTCGGTGTTGATCTGCACCTGAACGTTGGTGATGTCGGGCGTGGCGTCGATCGGAAGGCGCTGGAAGCTCGAGACGCCGATAGCCACGAAGACGGCCATCAGCGCCAGAACGGCCCAGCGGCCACGGATCGAGAGCGCGACGATGCCTTCGAGCGGGCCCGTACGGACGGCGGGCTCAGTGGTCATGGCTCGCCCCCGCCTTGTCGATGTCGGCGCGGATCAGGAAGGCGCCGTCGACCACATACTCCGTCCCCGGCTCAAGACCGCCGCGGACCTCGGTCCATTCGGGCGTGCGCCGCCCCAGCTCAAGCATGCGGACCTCGTAGGTCTCCCCGACGCGGGCGTAGACGACGTCGAAGTCGCGGAAGCGCTGCAGCGCCTTGGAGCGAACGGCGAGGGCCACCGGCTTGGCGCCCACGACGAAGGCGCCTTCGACTCCCATGCCTGGTCGGAAGGCGTTGGAGCCGGTGGCGGGCAGGTGGACGTGAGCGACCAGGGTCTGGCTGACCAGGTCGGCGGTGGGCACGACCGCCTCGACCTTGGCGGCGAGCCGCTGCTGGCCGTTCAGCGAGCGGACCTCCACCGATTGACCGACGCGCACGCGCTCGGCGTCGCGGGGATAGACGAAGAACTCGGCGTGCAACTGGTTCGGGTCGGCGATGACGAACAGCGGCGCCTCGCCCGCCACGCCGCCGACATTGGCTCGCTTCTCGACGATCAATCCGTTGATCGGGGCGGGGATGGTGTAGGCCTGCAGGCTGTAGCTGGACTCCACGCGCGCCATCGGCTGGCCCTTGCGGATCGCCTGGCCAAGCTCGCCGCTCAGCGACAGGATCCGGCCCGGATACCAGGCGCGGACGTCGGCCTTGCCCTCGGGCGTGACCTCGACGCGCCCGCCGATGTCCACCAGCTCGGAAAGCGTCGCCGCGCCTGCGGTCTCGGTGCGGACGCCACCGGCCTGGGCTGCGGCCGTCTTGATGCTCGTCCGCCCTTCGTACGACGCGTAGCTCCAGCCGTGCCGGCGGCCCCCCTCGCTCGCGGTGACCTTGACGTCGAAAGAGTGCGGCTCGCTCACCACGTCGCCGCCGGCGAGGTAGTCGGCTTCCGGCCTGAAGGCGAAGCGATCGACCTTGCCGCCGAGCCGGGCGAGCTCGACCGTCACCGAGACTTGCCGCGGATCGACGGGCTTGTCCTTGCGGTAGGCGTAGGCGCGGAACTGCGGTTCCTGGCCCTCCTCGAAGATCGTCAGTTCGAGGGCGAAGTCGCCGTCGCGCAGAATCCGCCCGCGGTGCGGCCCGCGTTCGTAACCGTCGGCCCCGGCGTGGGCCTCCGCGGGCTTCGCCCGCTCCCTGCAGGCGGCGAGGGGGAGGGCGCAGATCAGCATCGCCGCGCCCGCGGTCATGAGTGACGGTCGGGTCATCGGCGGATCTCCGCGAGCAGGGGGGCGTGACGGCCGACCAGCCGGTCCAGTTGGGCGCCGTCGAGATGGAAGGACTTGAGGAGCTCCACGCGGCGGGCGCGGGCTTCGGTCACCGCGCGCTGGGCTTCGGCGACCTCCAGGTAGGTGAACGCCTCCCCGCCGCGGTTGAAGCCGTCGCGGACGAGCGAGACAGCGCGCCGTGCGCTGGGCAGCACCTCGGCATCGATCCGCGCCACTTCGGACGCGGCAGCCGACCGCCGCGCGACCAGCCGGGCGAGCTCGCGTTCGCGTTCGGCCCGGGCGGCGACCAGTTCGGCGTCCGCCGCGGTGCGCTCGGCGCGGGCGCGCTCGAGATTGCCGCGGTTGGCGTCGTCGCGACCGATTGAAATCGAACCGCCGACGACGAAGGCGATGTCGCCGCCGTCGCGGAAATGCCGGACACCGGCGCGAACCGTCGGATCCTGTACGAATCGGCTTTGCGCGACCCGAATGCGGGCCTGAGCCGCGTCGCGTTCGGCCTGGAGAAGCGCAATGTCGGCGACCGCGCCGGCCGCTGGCGCCGGTTCGGCCGTAAGCCGCTCGAAGCCGGCCAACTCGGCCTGCACGTCGGCGAGGCCTACATAGCTGGCGAGAGAGGTGCGGGCGTTGCGGCCGGCCTCCTGCGCCTGGTCGAGGGCGATCCGCGCCTGGGCGACGGCGGTGCGGGCGCGCTCGCCGGCGAACAGCGGGTCGCGCGCGCGGCTGACCCTTCGTGCGGTCTCTCGCTCCAGCCGCTCGGCGACCGCGAGTCGCTCCTCGGCGACGCCGATGGAGGCTTCGGCCGCCGCGGCCTGCACCCAGAGCGCCTGGACGGCGGCCAGCGCGTCGAGGGCGCGGACCTCGCCGCGAAGGCGGATCGTGGCGATCTCGGCGCGGGCGGCCTCTAGGCGGGCGGCGCGCTTGCCGCCACGCTCCAGGGTTTGCTCGTAAAAGACTGTGGTTTCAGTGGAATCCGTCAGGTTCCTCGAGCCGCTGCCGGCAAAGTTCTCGAGGTCGAAGCCGAGGCTCGGAAGCGGCCGTACGGCAGCTTGGCGAACGGTCGCCTCCGCCGCGTCGAGCCGCGCGGCGGTCGCCGGGCGGGTGAGGTCCTGGGCTGCGGCGCGGGCCAGGGCGGCAGGCAGATCGAGCGGGGCGGCGAAGGAGAGGGCCGGCGCGGACACGACGACGGCGAAGGCCAGTCGCGCCAGTCCGCGCCTGGGTCGCATGGCCCGGGCATGGGTTCGCATTTTCGGAGATCTCGCGAGCGTTGCAGGACAAGGCGCGCCCGACAGGACGCGCGTTCAGGCGAACGTGGCGAGGAGTCTCGGCGGTCGTTCGAGACCGTCTGGTCGCCGGCCAGGGAAGGCGGCGTCAATGGGCTGGGTGCATCGCAGAGTGGCGACGCGCCCCGTGAGCGTGGGTTCGATCGGCGCCGTCAGTCCGGCAGGCGGCGCGTCCACGTGCTGGTGGCCGGCGCCGGGCTGATGGTCGCGATCGAGCGGATCGAGACCCGAGCCTAAGTGATCGGCCAGCGCCGGATCGGCGACCTGTTCAGCCGCCGCCAGCCGGATGTCGTGGTGATGGGCGGCGTGATGCGAATGCTGGACCCGGTCGACGACGCTCAGCGCGGAGGCGCCCGTGAACGCGGCGGTGATCGCGACGGCGAGCGTCGCGAGCAAGATCCGCAGCCTGGTCCGAAAGCATCCCACAGCGCTCGGATGAATAGGGACACGGCGCCGCAGAGGCAAGCGGCGGGCGCTGAAGCTTGCCTTGATCCGAAAGCAAAAGGGTCGTTATGAGGTGTGACTGCATAACGACTGGGGTTTGCATCGATGCTGAGGGGTTCGAAATCCGCCGCCCTGCTGGGCGCGGCGAGCTGGCTCGGTCTGGCGGGCGCGGCGGAGGCGAAGGTGGCGAAGCCGGATCCGCGGTACGAGGGAGCGGCCGGCGATCGCCGACATCGCCCGCAGCCTGGCCGGCGACGACTACCGCGAGTCCGCCGAGGTGTTGGGCGCGGGCGACCGCTGGTACCTCAACGGCCCGGTGTCCGGACGCGTGGTCGGGTCGTCAATTCCGAGGCGCCCGGCGTGACCCAGTCGTTCGACAACCAGCTTGGCTTCATCGGCCGCGCCACCCTCCTGCCGCTGAAGGGCGACGGTTATTTGGCGCTGTTGGGCGTGCACGGCAGGTACGCCGGCGGCCCGGACGTGGCCGGGACCACGGCGCGCTACCCCGTCACCTTCCAGGAACGGCCGGAACTGCGGGTCGACGGCACGCGCCTGGTCTCGACCGACGCCAATCACGCCTCGACGCTCGGCTTCGAAGCCGGCGCCCAGTACCTCACCGGCGAGGCCCGACGCTTCAACCAGGGGACCTTCGCCTTCGACGGCCCCGCCGTCGACCACCCCTTCAGCCTGCCGGACGGGACCTGGGGCGCTTGGGAGCTGGCGCTGCGCTACTCCAAGACGGATCTGAACTACCACGAGGGCGCGCGCGGCACGGCGCCCAGCGCCGAGGTCATTCGCGACGGCGAACAGACCATTTGGGCGGCGGGCGTGAACTGGTACGTCAACGCCGTGACCCGCTTCATGCTGCAGCACCAAAGGGTGAAGGCGGACCGGCTGCCGCCCAGCGCGACGACTTTCGCCACGCCCATCGGCGCCCAGATCGGCCAGCGCTACCACACGGTCGCGCTGCGCTCGCAGCTCGCCTTCTAAAGGAGATGGGTCAGATGATCGCCCGACGCCTTTCGCTGCTCGGCGCGCTGCTCGCGGTCGCCGTGGGCGGTTTCGCCCGTCCGGCGCTCGCCGCCGACACCCAGGTCGCGGTGGCGGCCAACTTCACCGAACCGGCCAAGGAGATCGCCACGGCGTTCGCCGCCGCAACCGGCCACAAGGCGATCCTGAGTTTCGGCTCCTCCGGCCAGTTCTATTCGCAGATGGCGCGCGGGGCGCCCTACGATGTGTTCCTCTCCGCCGACGCCGACCGGCCGAAGAAGGCCGAGCAGGACGGGCTGGGCGTGCCGGGCACCCGTTTCACCTACGCGATCGGCCGGCTGGTGCTCTATTCGAAGACGCCCGGCCTGGTGGACGACAAGGGCGCGGTGCTGAAGTCGGCTTCGTTCCAGAAGGTCGCCATCGCCGATCCGGCGTCTGCACCCTATGGCGTAGCGGCGGTGCAGACGATGCAGAAGCTCGGCGTCTATGCTGCGCTGAAGCCGAAGGTCGTGATGGGCTCGTCGATCGCCCAGGCCTACCAGTTCGTCTCCACGGGCGCCGCCGAGGTGGGCTTCGTCGCCCTGTCACAGGTGATCGCTCAGGACGGCGGTTCGCGCTGGGTCGTGCCGGCCTCCAATCACGCGCCCATCGACCAGCAGGCGATTCTGCTGTTCACCGGTCTGAAGAACCCCGCGGCGGCGGCGTTCCTGACGTTTCTCAAGACGCCGCAGGCGATCGCCATCATCAAGCGCTACGGATACGAGGTACGCTAAAGTCCGTGGGACAGGTCGTCTGGATCACCATCGCACTGGCGACCCTGACGACCGTCATCCTGCTGGTGCTGGCCACGCCTCTGGCGTGGTGGCTGGCGCGCAGCCGGAGCTGGTGGAAGGAGATCGTCGCGGCGGTCACGGCGCTGCCGATCGTCTTGCCGCCCACGGTGCTCGGCTTCTACGTGCTGATTGCGCTCGCGCCGTCGAGCCCGCTAATGGACCTGTTCCAGCCGTTCGGGATTCGCACGCTGGCCTTCACCTTCACCGGCCTGGTGATCGGCTCGGTGCTCTATTCGCTGCCGTTCGCCGTGCAGCCGATCCGCGGCGCATTCGAGGCGCTGGGCGATCGGCCGCTGGAGGTGGCCGCGAGCCTGAGGGCCTCGCCGCTCGACGCCTTCTTCAGCGTGGCGCTGCCGCTGGCGGCGCGCGGCTTCCTCACCGCCGCGGTGCTGGTGTTCGCCCATACCATCGGCGAGTTCGGCGTGGTGCTGATGATCGGCGGCGCGATCCCCGGCAAGACCGAGGTGGTCTCGATCCGCATCTACCAGGACGTCGAGGCGCTGGACTTCGCCGATGCGCACCGGCTGGCGGCCGGCCTGGTGGCCTTCGCCTTCGTGGTGCTGTTCGGCCTGTTCATGCTGCGGCGGCGGGCCGACGAGCGGCGGGACGGCCGATGATCCGATTTCGCCTCGACGGCCGCTTCGGCGGCTTCCGGCTCGACGTCCAGGCCGAGGTCCCGGCGCACGGGGTCACCGCGCTGATCGGGCCCAGCGGCTCGGGCAAGACCAGCCTGCTGCGCTGCCTGGCCGGCCTGGCGCGCGTCGACGGCGAAGTCGAGGTCGCCGGCGCGGTGTGGCAGGACGCCGAGCGCTTCATGGCCACACATCGGCGGGGCGTCGGGTACGTCTTCCAGGAGCCGAGCCTGCTGCCGCACCTCAGCGTGCGTCGCAACCTCGAGTTCGCCCGGCGCCGCGCGGGCGAGGGGCCGGGACCGGCGTTCGACGAGACGGTGGAGATGCTGGGCGTGCAGGCGCTGCTCGGCCGCTCGCCGGGAACGCTGTCCGGCGGCGAGCGTCAGCGCGCGGCGATCGCACGGGCGCTGCTGTCGCGCCCGACGCTGCTTCTGATGGACGAGCCGCTGTCCAGCCTCGACGCGGCGGGCAAGGCCGACGTGCTGCCTTACCTCGAGACCCTGCATCGCAGCCTACGCCTGCCGGTGATCTACGTCAGCCATGACGCCATGGAGGTTGCGCGCCTGGCCGACCGTGTGCTGAGGATCGAGCGCGGCCGCCTGCGCGGCCCGGCGACGGAGTTGGCTGCGGCCCGCGCCGACCCGCTGGCGCTCCTGGACGAGGCCCAGGTCCGCGCGCTGGCCCGGGCGGCCTTGGCGGCCGGTCTCGCCGTGGAGTCGGAGCATGACCCGCGATCGACCTGAGAAGCCTGGCTTGGGCGTCGCCGTGAGCCTGAAGCGCGGCGTCGCGCCGCGCATCGGCCTGGAACGTGTGGCGATCATCGAAGCGGTCGACGAGCTGGGCTCGATCACCGCGGCGGCGAAGCGGCTGGGGCTGAGCTACAAGGGCGCCTGGGACATCGTCCAGGGGCTGAACAATCTGTTCGCCGCCCCTCTCATCGAGGCGGCGCCGGGGGGCAAGAGCGGCGGTGCGGCGCGGGTCACCGATCGCGGCCTCGCGGTGGTCGCCGCATTCCGCCGGGTGCAAGCTGAGATCGACGCGGCGGTCGCCAAGCTGGAGGCGGACATTTCCGGCGAGGCGGCGCGCGACCTGTTCTGGAGCCTGGGCATGCGGACGAGCGCGCGCAATGCGCTGCGGGGCGAGATCACCTCGATCACCGAGGGCGCGGTCAACAGCGAGGTGACCCTGCGGTTGAACGAGGGGGCCGCTGTCACCGCGATCGTCACCCGCAGCAGCGTCGGCGAGCTCGATCTCGCGGTCGGCAAGCCGGCCGTGGCGCTCATCAAGTCGAGCTTCGTGATGCTGGCCAAGGACGACGGATTTCGGACTTCGGCGCGCAATCAGATCGTTGGGGCCGTGCGGCGGCGCGAGGACGGCGCGGTCAACAGCGAGATCGCCCTCGACATCGGCGGCGGCAAGACGCTGACCGCGACAATCACGCTGGAGAGCGCCCGGCTCCTCGAGATTGCCGAGGGGGATCGGATGACCGCGCTGATCAAGGCCAGCCACGTCATCCTGGCGGTGGAATAACAGCGTCACGGCGTCGCGGCAGCGCCTTCACTCTCCCGCGAGAGCGGGGGGAGGGGGGCCGCCCGCCGCAGAGCGGGTGGCGGAGGGGGAAAGCCACAGTCGACAGCGCTATCCGCCTTTAGACTCGGTGCTTCTCCAGAGACTTCCTGCGGCGGCCTTCCCTCTCCACCGCCCGGTGTTCCCCGGGCGGTACCCCTCTCTCGCGAGCGGGAGAGGAAAGCGGATGCGCGAACTCGCGCGCGACGCGAACGCGCAGGCCGCGCTTTCACGCTTGAATTCACCCATGGAGAAGGGCACACGAACAACAAGCCGCCAGCAAGGACGTAGCGACTCGACGCAATCTGTGGCGTCAATGAGAGCGCTTCCCCCAAGCCGGCGGGCCCGCCGTCCCGCCCCCAACGACCAGGGCCTCGCATGATCTCTTCGCTCTTCGGCGCTATCTCGAATGATATCGCCATCGACCTCGGCACCGCCAACACCCTGATCTACATGAAGGGGAAGGGAATCGTGCTGAACGAGCCCTCGGTGGTCGCGCTTCGCAACGTCGGCGGCCGCAAGGTTGTCCACGCCGTCGGCATCGAGGCCAAGCAGATGTTGGGCCGCACGCCCGGGCACATGGAAGCCATCCGCCCGATGCGCGACGGGGTCATCGCCGACTTCGAAGTCGCCGAGGAGATGATCAAGTACTTCATCCGCAAGGTTCACAACCGCAAGGGTTTCGTGAACCCCAAGGTCATCGTCTGCGTGCCGTCGGGGGCGACGGCGGTCGAGCGGCGGGCGATCAACGACAGCTGCCTGAACGCCGGCGGTCGCCGCGTGGGCCTGATCGACGAGCCGATGGCCGCGGCGATCGGCGCCGGCTTGCCGATCCACGAGCCGACCGGCTCGATGGTGGTCGACATCGGCGGCGGCACCACCGAGGTGGCCGTGCTCTCGCTCTCCGGCATTGTCTATTCGCGCTCGGTTCGCGTCGGCGGCGACAAGATGGACGAGGCGATCATCAGCTACATGCGCCGCAACCATAACCTGCTGATCGGTGAAACCACCGCCGAGCGCATCAAGAAAGAAATCGGCACGGCCCGCGCGCCGGCCGACGGCGAAGGCCTCTCCATCGAGGTCAAGGGCCGCGACCTGATGCAGGGCGTGCCGCGGGAAGTGCGGATTTCCGAGAAGCAGGCGTCGGACGCGCTGTCCGAGCCGGTCGGCCAGATCGTCGACGCGGTGAAGATGGCGCTGGAAGCCACCCCGCCGGAACTGGCGTCGGACATCGCCGACAAGGGCATCATGCTGACCGGCGGCGGCGCGCTGCTGCGCGGCCTGGACGCCGAGATCCGCGACCACACCGGCCTGCCGGTGACGGTGGCCGACGACCCGCTGTCCTGCGTTGCGCTCGGCTGCGGCAAGGTGCTCGAACATCCGAAGTGGATGAAGGGCGTCCTCGAATCCACACTGGCCTGACCGTCGCGCGAACGAAGATCGGGGCGGCGGGGGCTGTCTGAGGCCGTTTGGGGGCGTGCCTGAATGTCCTTGAGGGACAGCCAGTTCGGTGAGTTGAAGGTCCCGCTGACCTGGACGGCGGCGGCGGCGCTCTTCGTGGCGGCGATTATCGCCGCGGCGTTCCTGCTGTCGGATCGTCGCGAGACGCTGGAGGCCCAGGCCTATGGCGCCGCGCGCCAGGCGACCGACACGGTCGCCGCGCCGGTGGGCGAGGCGCTCTCCGCGCCCGGCCGCTGGACCGGCGCCGGCATCGACGCGATCCGCGGCTACTTCTTTGCCGTCTCCGAAAACCGCCGGCTCAAGACCGAGCTGAAGGAAATGCGGCAGTGGCGCGACGTCGCGCTGGCGCTGAGGAACGAGAACGGCCGTTTCCGCTCTCTGCTGGGGCTGAAGACCGATCCGCCGATCCCGATGGTGGCGGCAAGGGTCGTCACCGACGCGCGGGGGCCGTTCGCCGACACCCGCATCGCCAACGCCGGGCGTGAGGCGGGCGTGAAGGTCGGCAATCCGGTGATGAGCGAGTATGGCCTGGTCGGCCGGGTGATCGGCGTCACCAGCGGCGCGAGCCGGGTGCTGACGGTGAACGACGTCGCCTCGCGCACGCCGGTCATGGTCGACCGCAACAACGCCCGCGCCATCCTCAGCGGCGACGGCGGCCCCAATCCCCGGCTCGACTATCTGCGCGGGCAGGATCCGGTGCGCGAGGGCGACCGCATCATCACCTCCGGTGACGGCGGCGTGCTGCCGCGCGGCCTTCCGGTGGGCTTTGCAGTGAAGGGCCTCGACGGCAAGTGGCGGGTGGTGCTGGCCTCCGACAAGGGGCCGATCGACTTCGTCCGCATCCTGCTGTTCCAGGACTTCACCCAGGTGATCAACCGTACCGAGCTCGACCAGCTGGACGTGCCGCCGCGCACGCCAGGCTCGCCGGAGCCGGTGCTTCCGGCGCCCCCGACCAACCCCGCTGCGCCCGCCGCGTCCACGCCCACTGGCGTATCGCCCGCCGCCGCCGCGGCCGCTGTGGCCGGAGCCGCGCTGGCGACCCCCCGGCCCGCCGCGGCGCCACCGCCCCGCGCGACCACCACCGCGACGCCCGGCGCGCGTCCGACGACGACGGCGGCCGCCACCGCCGGCACGGCGCCGAAGCCCCCTGCCAAGCCGGCCGCGTCCTCGGCGACGGCTACACCGCATTCGGCCGCCGCCGCGACGACGACGCCCAAGCCTGCGGCCAAGCCAACGACGACAGCGACCGCCGCTACGGTCAAGCCTGCGACGCCGAAACCCGCAACGCCGAAGCCTGCCGCGGCCAAGCCTGCCGCGACCGGGCCCAAGAAGCCAGCGGCCGCCGCTTCCGACCGCCCGGCCGAAGTCCGCTCAGAGCCCTACCGCAACTCGGAACCGCCGCATTGAGCGCGGCGCGCAGCCTCTCCCCCTGGCGCTGGCTGGGCGTGCCCATGGTCCAGGCGCTGGTCGCGACGATCCTGCTCGCCATCCCCATCCGCCTGTTCGGCCTGCAACTGCCCGAACCGATCTTCGCCATGCCGGTGGTGTTCGCCTGGGCGGTGATCCGGCCCTCGATCCTGGCGCCCATGGGCATCCTGATCATGGGCCTGTTCATGGACCTGTTCTGGGGCGGGGCGCAGGGGCTCTGGGCGCTGGCGCTGCTGATCGCCTACGGCATCCTGCTGGCCGGGCGGAACATGATGGCGGGCCAGAGCCGCACCATGCTGTGGGTCTGGTACGGCATGGTGGCGGCGATCGTCGAACTCACCGGCTACCTGTTCATCATGCTGGACAGCAAGACGATGCCCTACCTGCCCACGGTCGGCTGGCAGTACCTCGCCACGCTGGTCCTTTTCCCCTTCGCGTACCGCCTCATCGACATGTTCGAGGATGCGGACGTGCGGTTCCGCTGAGGACGTCGTGGCCGAGCCGTCGATCTACTTCTCAGAGGTCAACGAGCGGCAGGGCGCCTTCCACCGGCGCGCCTTTCTCATGGCCGCTTTCGCGGGCGCCGGCCTGCTGTCGCTCGCAGGGCGGCTCGCCTATCTGCAGCTGATCCAGACCCAGCGCTACACGACGCTTTCAGCCTCGAACCAGTTCAACTTCAAGCTCATGCCGCCGCCGCGCGGCCTGATCATCGATCGCAACGGCGTGGTGCTGGCCTCCAACCGGCCGAACTTCCGGCTGATGGTGTCGCGCGACAAGGGCATGGACGTTCCGGGCACGCTGAAGACGCTCGCCGAATTCGTGCCGATGGATGAGCGGCGGCAGGAGCGCTTGCTCAAGGACATCCACGCCGCGCCGAAGCGATCGCGGGTCGAGATCGCCGAGGACATGAGCTGGGAGCAGTTCAGCGCGATCCATCTGCGCACGCCGGCGATGCCTGGGGTCAGCGCCGACATGGGCGAGGTTCGGGTCTATCCGCACGGCGGCGCCTTCGCCCACGTCATCGGCTACGTGGCCAAGGTCAACAAGGACGACCTGACCGCCACCGGGCCCAACTCCGAGCCAATCATGTTCAACCCCGGCTTCCGCATCGGCAAGCAGGGCATCGAGAAGGCGCTGGACCTGGAGCTGCGCGGCCGACCGGGCGCGCAGAAGGTCGAGGTCGACGCCAACGGCCGCGAGGTGCGCCACCACAGCGACGACGACCTGGCCGCCGTGCCGGGACAGGAGATCCAGCTCACCCTCGACGCCGACGTGCAGAACCGGGCGATGGAGGTGTTCGGCGAAGAGAGCGGCGCCGCGGTGATGATGGATTGCCGCACCGGCGACATCATCTGCATGCTGTCGGCGCCCTCGTTCGACGCCAACCGCTTCGTGCGCGGCCTGACCGGGGCGGAGTACCGCCAGCTGGCGAACTACGAGCGCAAGCCGCTGCTCGACAAGTGCCTCTCCGGCACCTACCCGCCGGGCTCAACCTTCAAGACGATGACGGCGCTGGCGGCGCTGGAGGCTGGGATCGACCCCGAGATCCGGGTGATGTGCGGCGGCGGCATGCAGTTCGGCGGCCGCTATTTCCGCTGCCACAAGAAGGATGGGCACGGCGCGCAGAACATGCGCGACGCGATCAAGAACTCCTGCGACGTCTACTTCTACACAGTGGCCCATCGGATCGGTCCCGACCGGATCGCCAAGGTCGCGCGCGAGTTCGGCTTCGGCCAGACCTTCGACATCGGCATCCCGGGGCAGAAGAAGGGCATCGTTCCGTCGAGCGAGTGGGTGCGCAAGAACCGCAAGCACGACCCGAAATGGCATCCGGGCGAGAGCCTGAGCTACGGCATCGGCCAGGGCATGCTGACCGCCAACTGCCTGCAGCTGGCGGTGATGACCGCCCGGCTGGCGAACGGCAGGAAGGCGCTCAATCCGCGATTGATACGTTCGATCGGCGGCAAGGAGCTGCCGTCCGGCGCGGCGGCGGCGGACCTGCCGTTCTCGCAAGACCACATCAACTATGTGCGCGACGGCATGGCCGCGGTGACCGAGGCCGGCGGCACCGCCTATCGGGCCAGCCAGCTCGGCCTGGGCGACATCCTCATGGCCGGCAAGACCGGCACCGCGCAGGTCTTCAGCTACAAGGCCGGCATGCCGCGCGGGAAGGGCGGTCCCTGGCGGCTGCGCGACCATGGCCTGTTCGTCGCCTTCGCCCCGCTCGACGCGCCGCGCTACGCTCTGGCGGTGATCGTTCAGCACGGCATGGGCGGCTCGACCGCCGCCGCGCCGCGCGCCCGCGAGATCATGCGCACGGCGCTCTTGAAGGACCCGGAGATCCGCGTCCGGGTCGAAAAGCCGATGCCGGCCCCCGAAATGCCCATCGATCCTGACGCCGACGCGTTGCCGGAAGCGCCCACGCCGATCGAGGCCCAGAACACCCGCGCGGCCCCTGTCGCCGCGCCCATTCCCGGAGCGCCGGCATGACCGTCTCGGCCCTGACCCGCCCCGGCGAACGCGATCGGCTGATCGTTAAGTTCCGGGAGATCGACTGGGTCTTCTGCTTGGCGCTGTTCATGATCGCCGGGGCCGGTTCGCTGATGCTGTTCTCGGTGGCGGGCTCCTCGTGGGAGCCCTGGGCCGCCAAGCACCTGCTGCGCTTCACCCTGTGCTTCTTCGTGCTGGTGGCGCTGGCGATGGTCGACATTCGCGTCTGGTTCGCCATCGCCTATCCAGTCTACGCCATAGGCCTCTTGCTACTGGTGGCGGTGGAGGCGATCGGCGACGTGCGGCTGGGCGCCCAGCGATGGCTCTCGCTTGGACCGTTCAGCTTCCAGCCGTCGGAAGTCATGAAGATCGGCATCGTGCTGGCGCTGGCGCGCTTCTACCACGGTCTCTCGGCCGACCGGGCTCGGCTGTCATGGTGGCTGTTGATCCCGGTGACCATGCTGGGGCTGCCGGTGCTGCTGGTCGCCCACCAGCCGGACCTCGGCACCGCCATGCTGATCGCCATGACCGGGGGCGCGATCATCGTGCTGGCCGGCCTGTCGTGGCGGATCATCATGGGTGGGGTGATCGCAGCCGCCGTCGCGATCCCGCCCTTCGTGATGTTCGTGATGCACGACTATCAGCGCAAGCGCGTGCTGACCTTCCTGGACCCGGAGAGCGATCCATCCGGCTCCGGCTACCACATCATGCAGTCGATGATCGCGCTGGGTTCCGGCGGGCTGCTGGGTAAAGGCTACGGCCTGGGCTCGCAGAGCCAGCTCAACTTCCTGCCGGAGAAGCAGACCGACTTCATCTTCGCCACCCTGGCGGAGGAGTTCGGCTTCGTCGGCTGCGTTTCCGTGCTGGCGCTCTACGCCGCGGTGATCTTCATGGGCATCCGCGCCTCTTACCTCAGCCACAGCCACTTCGGCCGCCTGGCCGCGGCGGGCGTGATGGCCACCTTCACCCTCTACGTGCTGATCAACGGGGCGATGGTGATGGGCCTGGCGCCGGTGGTCGGCGTGCCGATGCCGATGCTATCCTACGGCGGCACGGTGATGGTCACGGTGATGATCGGCTTCGGCCTGGTGATGTCCGCCCGCGTCCACCGCTACTCCGAGATCACCAGCGGCAAGGGCACGCTGCTGTAGCCTGCACGATGCTCCCCTTAAGGGGAGCTTCCGCGAAGCGGGTGAGGGGGCTTCCGCTCAGATCGAACGATCAGGCGGCTTCCATCGGCATCGGAGTGGAAGCCCCCCCGGGGCCTTCGGCCACCTCCCCCTTTGGGGGAGGATCTCGGAGCCTCTAAAGCAGATGCGCCTGGTCGATGGCGCGGAGCAGGGCGTCGGCGATGCCGGGTTCGGTCGACGCGTGGCCGGCGTCCCAGATGATCTCGAAGCGGCTCTTCGGCCAGGCCTTGTGCAGCCGCCAGGCGGCCTCCAGCGGGGTCACCACGTCGAAGCGTCCTTGGACGATCCAGCCGGGGATGTGACGGATCTTGTCGACGTTCTTGAGGATCCAGTCGTCCTCGGGGAAGAAGCCGCCGTTGACGAAGTAGTGGCTCTCCAGCCTTGCGAACGCGACGGCGAAGCCTTCCTCGTTGAACTTCGGGGGCCGCGCCTCGGGGCCGCGGATCGACATGGTGTCGCCTTCCCACTGGCTCCAGGCGCCCGCGGCGCGGGCCCGCACCGCCCGATCGGGATGGATGAGCTGCTTGTGGTAGGCGCCGATCAGGTCGTCGCGCTCCGCCGGCGGGATCGGTTCGCAGAACCGCTCCCAGGCGTCGGGGAACAGCATCGAGGCGCCGTCCTGGTAGAACCAGCGCAGCTCGCGTTCCGTCAGCAGGAAGACACCTCGCAGCACCAGGCTCTCCACCCGCTCGGGATGGGTGATGGCGTAGGCCAGCGCGAGCGTCGAGCCCCAGGAGCCGCCGAACACACACCACTTCTCGACGCCCGCCTGCTCGCGCAGCCGCTCAATGTCCTCGATCAGCGTCCAGGTGGTGTTGTCGTCGAGGCTGGCGTTAGGCCGGCTGCGGCCACAGCCGCGCTGGTCGAACAGGGTCATGCGCCACTTCGACGGATCGAAGAACCGGCGCATCGTCGGATTGGTCGCCCCGCCTGGGCCGCCGTGCAGGATCACGCAGGGCTTGCCGTTGGGCCGGCCGCATTCCTCGTAATAGACCTCGTGAGCCCCGCCCACGCGTAGCCAGCCGGCGGCGAAGGGCTGGACCTCGGGGAAGAGACTCCGCCGGTGCGCGGCGCCGGAGACGTCGGTGGAGAGCATGGTGCGGTCCATCGTCCTTATTACGTCTGGATGCAGGCTTGCATCCAGTCGCTCGTACAGGTGTGGGCCACGCGGGCCGGCGTCCGGCCACTCAGACGCCGTCGAACGGATGAAAGCGCGCCTCCATGACGAGTTCGCCCTTCGTCAGTCGGCGAACGATCATGTAGTCCATGCCCTTGTGGCCCTTGTGGTCGTAGGGCCCGAACGAGATCGTGGTCCGGTCGCCGCCCATGGCCGCGGGAATCATCCGGACGTTCTCGAGTCCCTCGGCGACGCCCTTCGGCGTCAGGATCGGCGCGGCGGCCACGCCTTCGAGCAGGGCTACGATGCCGTCCCGGTACATCGCCAGGATCTCCGGCGGGGCCTCGCGAAGTTCAGGATAGGCCTTGCCGAACGCTTCGGCGAACGCCCGGAGCGTTCGGTTGTCGTCGTCCCACAGCCCGGTTCCGACCCAGCCGTCGAAGATCTCGCGGTATTCCGGGACGGTGGCCGCGAAGAAGGCCCCGTTCATGATCCGCGGCACGTCCCAGCCGGACTCGTGGACCACGCGGCCCCAGTTGCGCTGGCTGGCCCCGGTGCCGAAGCAGACGATGGCGTCGGGATCTTTGGCGCGGTGCTCCGCCAGGATCTGCCGCATCTCGGCGACCGCGTGCTCGTCGAATGTTTCAGAGACGCATGTGTCGCCGACCAGCACGATCCCGGCCTTCGGGGCGGCGGTACGGAACCACTGTGCGTAAATCTTGCAGTGCGCGGCGTTGTCGTAAGTCATGGTCACCCGACGGTGACCCTTCTGTTTGAGCCAGCTGGCGACGGTGTAGGAGTCTTCGGGCACGCTGCCCCAGCCGACGTTGAACACGTGCGGGGATAGGTGGCTGTGGATGGCGCCGAGGGTCACCAGCGGCACCTTGCGAGCTTCCGCGTGCTCGGTGATCGCCAGGTTATTGTCCGAATGATTGGGGCCGATGACAGCGAGCACGCCCTCGTCGCAGAGCGCGTGATACCCTTGCATCACGTCGAAGATATAGCCGGAGGGAGGGCCGGCAATGATCTTCTTGATCAACTCCACGCCGCGGGATATCCGGCCGGACCTCTGGTATTGCTCGCAAACAAGATCGTAGACTGCAAAGGCGTATTGGTAATACCGCTCCGGAAGGTCCATCAGAACGCCGATCCTGATCGGTCTTGATTTGCTCAGATAAGAATCTTGAGCGGCCATGCCACCTCCCATACATGCTGCAGTCGCCGATTTTTAAGCGATCGGCTCAGCGCGGTGACGAATTATTCTGTACGCGCTGTCTCGGCCTCAGTTGTGTATCGCTTCGCGTTCAGGTGGTCCATCGCCCGCGAAGCTCAGTCCTGGAGCTGGGATGAGGCCCAGGCGAGTACGCCCCAGCCCGCCAGGAACAGCACGCCACCAACTGGCGTGATTGCGCCCAGCCAGCGCGGGCCACCCAAAGCCATGGCCGCGAGCGACCCCGAAAACACCGCCACCCCCGCCAGGAAAAGGGGCGGGACAAGCCGGGCTCGGCTCGCGCCGGCGCGGATGAGCGGCAGGCAGCCCAAGATCGCCACCACGTGCGCCAACCCGTAGGTCGCGCCCGTCCGCATCCAGGCCTGGCGCTCCGGGTCCGATAGCCCGTGCGAGGCGAAGGCGCCCAGGCCGACGCAGAGGAATCCCAGGACGGCGGCTAAGGAGAGCGGACGGCGCATGCCTCCGAGATGCCGCAGATTGCGCCTCAGGTCGATGGCCGCGGCTTATGTCGAGTATCCGCTTGTCGGCCTCCTGGCTTTGGATTCAGGTGCAGGCCCCGTCGCCAAAGGAAAGTTGATGCAGGCGCCAATCGGCCCCCTTAGAGGCCCCGTCGCCGCCGGCGCGCTTCGCGGCCGTCTGAGGGAAGAGACCTCGGCCGCACACATGGAACTCGAAGCCGCGATCGACATTCTCGGTCGGGTGGCCGACGGATCGCGGGTTCTGCAGATCCTCGAGCGATTTCTAGGCTTTCACCTCATCTGGGAGCACGGCATTCGCCAACGCCCAGCGTTGCGGTCGTTCTTTGCGCCTCGCAGCCGCCTTCCACACTTGAGACGCGATCTCGCGGCGCTCGGGCTGACCAACAGCGAGCAGTCCGCCCTGCCGTCGTGTGCGCAGGCCGCCGCCCTGGTGGACGATCCCAGCGAGGCGGTAGGCTCGATCTATGTATTGGAAGGCTCGACCCTGGGCGGCCAGGTGATCGGCCGCGCGTTGGCCAATACTGACTGGGTTCCGCCCGGCGGCCTGGCCTATTTCGATCCCTATCCGGGGCGCACCGGGGAGATGTGGCGCGCGTTCGGCGCCTGGGCCGAAACCTCCACAACGCACGAAGAGCACAGCGCGGCCGTGGCCGGCGCCAACCGCACCTTCGCCGTCCTGCAGAGCTGGCTGACGGCATGAACGACCTGCAGCCCAGAGATGCCGCGTTCGACCTCGACGCCTGCGCCGCGGAGCCGATTCACATTCCGGGGGCCATCCAGCCTCATGGCGCGCTGCTGGTCGTGGACCCCGCGAGCCTGGTGCGCCTGAACGCCAGCGTCAACCTCGCCGATTTCACCGGCCTCGATCTGCCGCTCGCCGCCTCGCTCGCCGATGCGCCCGGGGCGTCGCAGCTCGCGACCGAACTGCGGCGCTGGATTGATGCGGAGGAGTCGAGCTTCCTCGCGCTGATCCCGGTGGGGAGCCGCATGCTGCAGGTGCTGGGACGGCTTGAGCCGCAGGGCCTGTTCCTGGAGTTCGAGGCGCCGCCGCGCTCCGACGCGGAAAGCTTGGCCGGCCTTTACCCGCGCCTGGGCGGTTTCCTTAGCGCAATCGGCGGAGCCGCCGACGTCGCCGCCATTGCCCAGGCCGCGGCGCAGGAGGTGCGGGCGCTGACCGGCTTCAACCGGATTCTCCTGTACCAGTTCGACGAGGCCGGCGTCGGCGTGGTTATCGGCGAAGACGGCGACGGCGTGCTGCCGTCCTACCTGGGACACCGCTTCCCCGCGTCCGACGTCCCCGCTCAGGCGCGTGAGCTCTACCGGCTGAACCGCATCCGCCTGATCGTCAGCTCCGATTACGCCCCGTGCCCGATCGAGCCCGCGGCGAGCCCCGTGGATGGCCAGCCGCTGGACCTCTCGCATGCGGCGCTGCGCAGCGTCTCGCCGGTGCATCTCGAATATATGCGCAACATGGGCACCGGCTCGTCCATGTCGGTGTCGATCCTGGTCGAAGGCCGGCTCTGGGGGCTGATCTCCGGCCACAGCCGCGAACCGCGGCACGTGAATGCTCAGGTCCGCACCGCCTGCGAGATGCTCGGGCAGGTCGTCTCGCTGCAGATCGAGGCGCGCGAACAGGCCGACCGCACGGCCGAGCGGCTGGCGCTGAAGAAGATCGAGACCGACCTGTTGGCCAGGCTGGTGGGCGCGCCCGACCTGCAGCGCGGGTTGATCGACAATGGCGGACCCTGGATGGCGCTGGCGCATGCGACCGGCGCCGCCGCGCATACCGCTGAAGGCGTTCTGACCGTCGGACGCACGCCGCCCGACGAGGTCATCGCCGAACTGGTCGAACGCCTGCAGGTCGAAGACGTCGTGGCGATCGAAAGTCTCGCTGAGATCTGGCCGGAAGCAACTGAGTTCGCCGACACGGCGTCCGGCGTGCTGGCCATCTCCGTGTCTCAGCTCCATCCGGACTGTCTGATCTGGTTCCGGCCTGAGGTGGTGCGCACCATCGACTGGGCCGGCCCGCCGGACAAGGCGGTGGCGCGCGGCGACGGCCGGCTCCATCCTCGCAATTCGTTCGACACCTGGAAGGAGCAGGTGCGGTTGCGCAGCCTCCCTTGGCTTCCGGTTGAGATAGAGGCGGTGCGGGACTTCCGTTCCGCCATCCAGGACATCGTGCTGCGGCGCGCCGAGGAACGAGCCCAGCTGACCCATCGTCTGGAGGCGACAAACCGGGAGCTGGAGTCCTTCTCCTATTCCATCAGCCACGACCTGCGCGCGCCGTTCCGGCACATCGTCGGCTTCGCCGAGCTGCTCACCGAGCGCGAGCGCAACTTCGACGACACCTCGCGGCACTACCTGCAGAGCATCACCGATGCTGCGCTTTCGGCCGGGCATCTGGTCGACGACCTGCTGAATTTCTCCCAGCTCGGCCGCACAGGCCTCAACATGGGCCGGATCGACCTCGCCAAGCTGGTGGCCGAGGTGCGGCGTTCGTTCGAACCGGAACTCGCCGGCCGTGCGGTCGAGTGGCGGATCGAGCACTTGCCGGAGGCGTGGGGCGATGCGGCCATGCTGCGCCAAGTGTTCCAGAACCTGATCGGCAATGCGGTGAAGTACACCGGCCCGCGGGAGAACGCCTGGATCTCGATCTGCGGCGAGGAGTTCGGCGACAAGGTGCGCTGTACGATCGCCGACAACGGCGTCGGCTTCGACATGGCCTATGTCGGTAAGCTGTTCGGCGTGTTCCAGCGGCTGCACCGCGCCGAGGAGTTCGAGGGCACCGGCATCGGACTGGCGCTCGTGAAGCGCATCGTCGATCGCCACGGCGGAACCATCGAAGCGACCGGCGCCGTGGGGCAGGGCGCGAGCTTCACCTTCACCCTACCCAAGCGAAGCGCCTCCGAGAGCGGACGCGTACGGAAAGGAGACCTGCGTGGCTGATTTGCGGCCGATTCTGCTGGTTGAGGACAATCCCCGCGACCTCGAGCTCACCCTCGCGGCGTTGGCGAAATGCCAGCTGGCCAACGACATCGTCGTCGCACGCGACGGCGCCGAAGCGCTCGACTTCCTCTATGCCCGCGGCGAGTTCGTCGATCGGACGCCGGGCGATCCGGCCGTGGTGCTGCTCGACCTGAAGCTTCCCAAGATCGATGGGCTGGAGGTGCTGGAGAAGGTCAAGAACGACCCGCGCCAGCGGCAGATCCCCGTGGTCATGCTGACTTCTTCCCGTGAGGAGCGCGACCTGGTGCGTAGCTACGAGCTTGGCGTGAACGCCTTCGTGGTCAAGCCGGTCGACTTCAACGCCTTCTTCGAAGCCATCCAGGACCTCGGCATGTTCTGGGCGATCCTCAATGAACCCCCGCCGCGGGGAATCGAGCATGCCTGACGCCGGAGCGATCGCGCGCGAGGTCTGCATCCTCCTCTTGGAGGACAGCGAGATCGACGCCGAGCTGTTGGCGGCGCACCTGGCCAAGGCTGGAATGCCGTTCCGCATGACGCGGGTGGTCAATCGGCGAGAGTTCGTCGACGCCCTGCAGGACGGCGCCTACGACGTCATCCTCGCGGACTATTCGCTTCCCGACTTCGACGGGGTTTCGGCCCTCAACATCGCCCGCGTGTTGCAGCCGGAGCTGCCGTTCATCTTCGTCTCTGGGGTGGTGGGCGAGGAGTTCGCGACCAATGCGCTGAAGCGCGGCGCCACCGACTATGTGATGAAGCGCAACCTCACGCGGTTGGCCACGGCCGTGGAGCGCGCGCTCGACCAGGCCCGCGAGCGCAACGAGCACAGGCTGGCCGAGCTCGCACTGCAGCGCAGCGAGATGCGCGCCAGGTTGGCGATCGAGGGCGCCGAACTCGGCGTGTGGGACTACGACCCGCGTAGCGGCGCGCTCGAATGGGACCCTCGGCTGCGGTCACACTACGGCGTGGCGGACGAGGTGCATCCCACGGTCGAACTGTTCCTCGAGCTGACGCATCCGGACGAACGCGAGCGTATGGCCACGTCGATCCGCGACGCGGTGACCTGGCATCCGGAGCAGAGCGGCGCCTACGCCGAGGATTTCAGGGTGCTGCACCGGGACGGGCGCGAGCGCTGGCTCGCCGCGCGGGGCCAGGTGCTGTTCGAAGAGGGCGTAGCCACACGCTTCTTGGGGGTCGTGAGGGACACCACCGAGGAGCGCGCGGCGCAGGAAACGCTTCGTCGCCTGACCGGAGAGCTCGAGCAGCAGGTCGCCGAGCGCACCGCGGAGCGGGATCGCATCTGGCGTCTGAGCCCCGACCTCTTCGCCGTGGCCGGCTTCGACGGACGCTTCCGCCGGCTCAACCCGGCTTGGGGAAACATGCTGGGCTACGACCCGGACGCCCTAGTCGGCGCTTCCTTCGTGCGTCTCGTGCATCCGGACGACGAGGCGGCGGTGGCCGAGCGGCTGGCGGCCTTGCAGGCCGGCGAGGTCCCGGAGCGGTTCGAAATGCGCCTGCGCGAAAGCGATGGCGGCTGGCGCTGGATCGCCTGGACCGCCGCCCCGGAGGGCGACGCCTTCTACGCCGTCGGCCGCGACATCACCGTCGAGCGTTCCGCCGCCGAGGCGCTGGAACAGCGCAACCGCGAGCTCGCCGAGCAGATCGAGGAACGCGAGCGGGTCGAACGGACGCTGCGGCAGATGCAGCGCCTGGAGGCCGTGGGCCAGCTGACCTCCGGCGTGGCGCACGACTTCAACAACCTGCTCACCGTGATCCTGGGCAACATCAACTTCGTCGAGCGCGGGCTGGAGACGCACGGCGTCAACGGCGAGCTGCGCCACCGCATCAAGCACATGCGCACCGCCGCCGAGCGCGGCGCCAAGCTGACCGCCCAGATGCTGGCCTTCTCGCGGCGCCAAAAGCTGGAGCCGAAGCCGATCGACCTCAACGAGACTGTCGCCAGCATGCGCGAGCTATTGCAGAGCACCATGGGCGGGGCGGTGCGGCTGGAGACGGTGCTGAAGTCCGATCTTTGGCCGGCCCTGGTCGACCCGACGCAGATCGAGCTGATCATCCTCAACCTGGCGATCAATGCGCGCGACGCCATGGAGGTCGGCGGCGGGCTCTCGGTCGAGACCGCCAATGTGACGCTCACTGCGCCGCCGGCGCGGCCGGAGGAGCCGAACCCCGGCGATTACGTGCTGCTGGCGGTCAGCGACACCGGCCCGGGCATGACCGACGAGGTGTTCGCCAAGGCCTTCGAGCCGTTCTTCACCACCAAGGAGATCGGCAAGGGCTCCGGGCTCGGCCTGGCCCAGGTTTACGGCTTCGCCAAGCAGTCCGGGGGCGGGGTGTCCATCGACACCCGCTTTGGGGAGGGCACGACGGTCAAGGTGTTCCTCCCGCGCGCCGCGAGCGTCCCGCGCAAGGACGCCGTCGAGGCCCGGCAAGCGCCGCAGGCGCCCCAGGCGAGCACGCAGCGCACTGTGCTGGTGATGGACGACGACAGCGCCGTGCGCGAGGTCACCTCGGCGATGCTGAGCGATCTCGGTCATTCGGTGGTGGAAGCCGGCAGCGGCGGGGCGGCGCTCGATCTGTTGCGCACCGACCAGCGGGTTGACGTGCTTCTCGCCGACTACGCCATGCCCGGTATGAACGGGTCCGAGGTCGCGCGCGCCGCGATGGAGCTTAGGCCTGGGCTGCCGATCCTGTTCATCACCGGCTACGCCGACCTGAAGGCGCTGCGCGACGTGGGCGAAGAGCGGATCATCCAGAAGCCGTTCCGCGACGAGGAGCTCGCGCGCAAGATCACCGCCGCGCTCGGCCGCGCCGAGGCGGACGCCGCCAAGGTGGTGCCGTTGAGACGGAAATAGACCCTCACCGCGGTGCGGGGGAGGATCTGGACCTTAGTCCTTGGCGCGTTCTTGATAGGAGGCGTCTTCGGTCAGGATGACGATCCGGGTGCCGACGGCGATGTAGGGCGGCACCATGGTCTTCACGCCGTTGGAGAGCACGGCTGGCTTGTAAGATGACGAAGCCGTTTGGCCCTTCACCGAGGGTTCGGTCTCGACGACCTCGAAGGTGGCGAGCCTGGGCAGCTCCAGCGCGATCGGCACGCCCTCGTGGGTCGAGAGCATGACCTGCACGCCGTCGGTCAAGTAAGGTGCGGAATCGCCGACCACGTCCTGGGACGCCACGACTTGGTCGTAGCTCTCCGGGTTCATGAAATGGAAGCCTTCGCCGTCCTCGTAGAGGAAGGTGTAGGGCCGGTCGTCAACGATGGCGCGCTCCACCGTCTCGGTGGTGCGGTAGCGTTCGGAGATCTTCACCCCGTCGGAGATGCGCCGCATGTCCAGCTGAGTGACCGGCGTGCCCTTGCCCGGATGGATGTTCTGGGCGCTCAGCACGACGTAGAGCTTGCCTTCGAGATCGACGACCGCGCCCTTGCGCAGCGAGCTTGCAGAGACCTTCACGTGTTCTCGTCCTCGATGATGCTGGCGGTCGCGAGCATCATCGCGCGATTCCGCTGTCAATCTGTTCCCGCGCCCCTATAGCGATCCCGGCCGATTTCGCCACCCCCAACCAAGTCGCACCTTGCCTGGACCCGTCCCTTCGCCCTGGTGGGCGCCCGACCGACACCGCGACCGCAAGCCGTTCCTGGCGGCGAGGCGGGAGATCACGCGGACGGTGCGTTACTGGTTCGAGGAGCGCGGCTTCGCCGAAGTCGAGACGCCCGGCCTGCAGGTCTCGCCGGGCAACGAGGCACATCTGCACGCCTTCGCTACGGAGGCGATCGAGACGGACGGGGCGAGGCGGCCGCTCTATCTGCGGACGTCGCCGGAGTTCGCGGCCAAGAAGTTGTTGGCGGCTGGCGAGACGCGGATCTTCGAGCTGGCGCGGGTGTGGCGCAATCGCGAGCGCGGGCCGCTGCACCATCCGGAGTTCACGCTGCTGGAGTGGTACCGAGCGGGCGCGGCCTACGAGCAGCTGATGGAGGATTGCGCGGCGCTGCTGGCGCTGGCGGCGGAGACGACCGGCGCCGAGCGTTTCGCCTTCCGCGGGCGCAGCATCGATCCCAGGCAGGCGCCGGAGCGGGTCACCGTCGCAGAAGCGTTCGCGGCGTTCGCCGGCGTCGACCTGCTCGCGACGATCGGCGGGGCCAGGGAGACGGATCGTGACTCCCTGGCCGCCTCGGCGAAGGCGGCCGGTGTGCGCGTCGCCGCCGACGACACCTGGTCCGATATCTTCAGCCGCGTGCTGGTGGAGCGGGTGGAGCCACGCGTTGGCGAGGGCCGCGCGACCATCCTCTGCGAATATCCTGCGCCCGAGGCCGCGCTGGCCCGCGCCAAGCCCGCAGATCCGCGGGTCACCGAGCGTTTTGAGTTGTTCGCCTGCGGGGTCGAGCTGGCCAACTGCTTCGGCGAACTGACCGACCCGGCCGAGCAGCGGGTGCGGCTGGAGGCCGAGATGGCCGAGAAGGCGCGGGTCTACGGCGAGCGCTACCCGATCGACGAGGACTTCCTGGCCGCGCTCGGCCAGATGCCCGAGGCGAGCGGCGGCGCGCTGGGCTTCGACCGCCTCGTGATGCTGGCCGCCGGCGCCCAGCATATCGAGCAGGTGCTTTGGGCGCCGGTCTGACCTCCCGCCGCCCCCGGCGGAGGTGAGTTGCCTCCCCATTCCCTTCGGTCCATATCCCCGCGCCATGTCCTCCCGCACGCTTCGAACGCCGGAGAGCCTCGTGGAGGCGGGGCTTGTCGCGGCCGAGCGGGCGCCGGCGCTAGCGCGGGTCGCGGCGCGCTACGCCGTGGCGGTGACGCCGGCGATGGCGGAGCTGATCGACCCCACCGACCCTGCCGACCCCATCGCCCGCCAGTTCCTACCCGACGAGCGGGAGCTCGAAGCCGCGCCGGGCGAATTGGCCGATCCGATCGGCGACCACCCGCATAGCCCGGTCCCCGGCGTGGTGCATCGCTATCCGGATCGCGTGCTGCTTAAGGTCACCCACACGTGCCCGGTCTACTGCCGCTTCTGCTTCCGCCGCGAGATGGTCGGTCCGCAGGGGGAGGGGACCCTGACTTCGGAGGAGCTCGACCGAGCGCTGGCTTACATCGCGGATCGGCCGGAGATCTGGGAGGTGATCCTCACCGGGGGCGACCCGCTCGTGCTATCGCCCAGGCGCCTAGGCGAGCTGTTGCAGCGACTGGGCCCCATCGACCACGTGAAGGTCGTCAGGCTGCACACCAGGGTCCCGGCTGTAGACCCCGGCGCGATCACGCCAGAGCTCGTTGAGGCGCTGGCCACCGCGCGGCAGACGCTTTATGTCGCCGTGCACGCCAATCACCCGCGCGAGCTGACGACCGCCGCCCGCGACGCCTGCGCGCGTCTCGCCCGGGCGGGGATCCCGCTGCTTGGCCAGACCGTGCTGCTGAAGGGCGTCAACGACGACGCCGGGACGCTGGCGGCGCTGTTCCGCGCGATGGTCGAGGCCCGGATCAAGCCTTACTACCTGCACCATGCCGACCTTGCGCCGGGCACCGCCCATCTGCGCACGACGCTGGCGGAAGGCCAGGCGCTGATGCGGGCGCTGCGCGGCCAGGTCTCGGGGCTGTGCCAGCCGACCTATGTGCTCGACGTCCCCAGCGGCTTCGGCAAGGTTCCGGTCGGGCCGGCCTATCTGACCGACGACGGCGTGGAAGATCCGAGCGGCGGCCGTCACGCTTACCCGCCACGCAAATAGGCGCCGGCTGCTTCCAGGCGGTGGTTCCCGCCTAGGTTCAGCTTTCTGTGCAAATCTAGTGGATAGAGCGCTGTCGTCACGCAGCTGTGGCGCTGCCGCCGCATGCGAGAATCATAAGCCGCGCTATAACTCCATCATTCGGGGGCGCGACGACTGATTCGAGTGACGAGTGTGAGCGAAATGATCGACCAGCCTTGGATCCGCAGCTACGCGCTCACGCCCAAGCGCCTGAGCGAGGGCGGCTGGGTCTGGCTTCAGAACTATGAATGGCGCTGGGAACGGCCGGACGCCTTTCTGCCGGCCGCGCTCAATCCGCCACGCCTGCGCACCCGCCGCGCGCCGCGCCGCGCCGCCACGCAATCGCGCCCCGCCGCCGTCGATCAGCACGCCTGAGCCTTAGGCAGCCGGCCGGAACACCCACAGACGAAACAGCACGAACTGGCTCGCGGTGTAGGTGGTCATCCCGACCAGCTGCGCCGCGGCGCGCCCTAGCGGCCCGTCGGGCAGGCCGATGCCCGCCAGCGTCAGGGCAAGCTGGTTGAGGCCGAACGCCAAGAGCATCGCGGCGAAGTACCGTCGGTTGACGCCGCCGGTCTGTGGCGATTGGCGAAATACGAAGCGCTTCTGCAGCACCAGGCCCAGCGCCGCTCCGGCCACGTAGCCCGCGGCGTTGGCGATCCGGCGGTCCACGCCAAGGCCCAGGTCGAGCGCCAGGATCACCGCAAGGCCGAGCGCGGTGTTGATCACGCCTGCGCCGCCGAACCGCGCGAGCAGTCCGGCTTCACGTTTCAGGTCGACGGTCGGCAAGGTCAGGCTCTAGCGAGAGTGTAGTACTGCGCGCCCATCGGCAGCTTGGCCATCAAGGGCTCGAACCGGCGGAGCGCCTGCAGCGCGTTCGGGAAAAAGCCGGTGAAGGTCACGTCGACGCGGCCGAAGCCGGCCTTCCGTTGGCGTCGCGCCAGCTCGCTGGCCGGAATCAGCACCGCGTTCTCGTCGAACGGGCAGGTGGCGACGATGTAGCGGCTGACCGGGTTGAGCGGATTGTGCTCGAAAATCGCCATCACGCCGGTCGGCGACAGGCGCTCGCGCAGCGTGCGGAAGATCGCCTGATGCTCCTCGTGCTCGATATGGTGAAAGACGCAGGCCGAGAAGATCAGGTCGTAGCCTTCAGCCGGCGCCGGCGGCGCCCCGCCGGGCTCGCAGAGCACGAAGTCGGCGGCGCCGGGAAATCGCGCCTGCGCGACGGCGAGGCTCTTCTCCGAGACGTCGGCGGCGGTGATCTCGGCGTCGGGAAAGGCTTGGCGCAGATGGGGGGCGGAGTTGCCGATGCCGCAGCCGAAGTCCAGCACGCGCTTGGGCGTGACGCCCAGGCCGCGCAGCCGACGTGCGACCTCGACGATCTTGTAGCGGGCGAAGTACTCCGGCTCCTCGCCGGTGACGGCGAGGTTGGTCTTGTGGGTCGCCAGATACTCTTCGGCGAACTTGTCGAACTCGGCGACCTTCAAGCCTTAAGCCTCCCGAACCTCGGCCTGCTGGCCTGGCGAGCGCACCACGTCGTCGACGAAGTAGAGCGGGCGGGCCTTCACCTCCAGGAAGATGCGGCCAATGTAAGAGCCCATCACCGCCAGGCAGAGGAACTGCCCCACGCCGAAGAAGACGGTCATCATGGCCAGGCTGGTCCAGCCGCGCGCCACCTGGCCGGTGATGAAGCCCACCAGCACATAGACCAGCAAGGCGAAGGCGATCACCGCGCCGAAGCCTGCCAGCACCACGGCGAGCTTCAGCGGCAAGGTGGAGAAGCTGGTGATGCCCGCCGACGCCAGTTTCAGCATTTTGCGCAGCGTATAGCCGGTCTCGCCCGCAAACCGTGGGTCGCGGTCGTAGAGCACCTCGGTCTGGCGGCCGCCCATCCAGGCGACCATGCCGCGCAGGAATCGGTCCTGCTCGGGCATGGCGTTAAGCCGGTCGACCGCGCGGCGCGACATCAGTCGGAAGTCGCCGACGTTGCGCGGAATCGGCGTCTCGCTCATGCCGCTGAGCACCCTGTAGAACAGGTCCGCCGAGAGCAGCTTGAAAGCGCTCTCCTTGGCGCGCGTGCGGCGTTGGGCGTAGACGACGTCCAGTCCGTCGTCCATGCGGGCGCTGAGGTCGATCAGCAGCTCGGGCGGATCCTGCAGGTCGGCGTCAATGATCAGCACCCGGTCGCCGCGCGCCAGCTTCAGGCCGGCTGTCACGGCGAGCTGGTGGCCGTAGTTGCGGGCGAGGTTGACGCCGACGATCCCGGGAAACCGATCGGCCATCGCCTGGATGCCGCGCCAGGTTGCGTCGCGTGAGCCGTCGTTCACCAGCACCAGCTCGAAGGAGTCGCCGGCCACCCCGCGACAGGCGGCGACCATGCGCTCGACGAAGGCGACGAGGGTGTCCTGCTCGTTGTAACAGGGCGCGACCACCGACAGCGCCGGGGCGGCCGGTTCGGGACGCGGTCTCAGCGCGACGGATTCGCCGAGGGCGTTCGGGGTCATGCGCGCCATGTCGCCACGCCGACCCGTCAGGTCAAGCGGAGATGCGAAATCACCTTAGCCGCGTTTTCTTCGTTCGCTCTCGTCGCTTCAAGCCATAAGAAGCCGCCCATGCGCCTCCTGCCCCTCGCTCTCGTCCTGTCGGCCGTGCTTCCGGCGGCGGTGGCTTTCGCCGCGCCCGAGTCGATCGCGCCCGGCTATTGGGAGACCACGAACAAGGTCCTCACCCCGATGCGCTCCACCAAGGTCGAGCGCCGCTGCATCCTGCCCAAGGACGTCGCCAAGTTCATGGAGGGGCCGAGCAATCACATCTACCGCTGCACCTACCCCACGCGGGTGATCAGCCAGGGGACGATCCGGCTCGCGGGCACCTGCGCCACCAAGACCGGTCCAAAGCTGCCGGTGTCCGGCGAAGGGACCTTCACGCGCGAAAGCTTCCACCTCGAAGCGCGGGTGGGCGCCCAGGTCGGCCCGATGACGATCCCCGTCCGCGCCGTCACCGACGCCAAGCGCCTGGCTGCGGCCTGCCCGGCGGAAGCGCCCAAGGACGACGCTGCCAAGGCGGAGACGCCGAGCGGGAGCTGACCTACCTCTTCCACGCAGCGGAGAGCGGGAGGTAAAGGCAAAGTCCGAGTCCGAAAACCGCGAGACATCGCGCGGTCTCGACACCATCTTCCGTCCATGGACCTCGACGCCGAAGCCTGTCGACGCGCCTTCGTCACCCGCGACCCGCGGTTCGATGGGCAAATTTTCTGCGGCGTGAAGACGACCGGCGTTTATTGTCGGCCGATCTGCCCGGCGCGGACGCCCAAAGCGGAGAATGTCGTCTACTTCCCCTCCGCCGCCGCGGCGCAGGAGGCGGGCTTTCGGCCTTGCCTCCGGTGCCGTCCGGAAGCTTCGCCCGACCTGGGCGCCTGGCGCGGCACGTCGAACACCGTCTCGCGCGCGCTGGCGCTCATCGAGGCCGGCGCGCTCGACCAGGGGGACGTCGAGGCGCTGGCCGCGCGGCTGGGCGTCGGCGAGCGGCAGCTCCGGCGGCTGTTCCGCCAGCACCTGGGCGCCTCGCCGGTGGCGGTGGCGCAGACCCGCCGCGTCCTGCTGGCCAAGCAGCTGATCCAGGAAACCCGGCTGCCGATGACCGAAGTGGCCCTGGCCTCCGGCTTCGGCAGCGTGCGACGCTTCAACGAGGCCTTCCAGCAGCTGTTCGGCCGGCCGCCCGCCGCCTTGCGCCGTTCACAGGCGCCGGCGGAAAGCGCCGTGGAGCGCGGCGTCGTGGTGCGGCTGGCCTTTCGCGCGCCCTACGACTGGGACGGCGTGTTGGCGTTTCTCGCCGCCCGCGCGCTGCCGGGCGTGGAATCGGTCACGGCGGGCGGCTACGCCCGCACGCTGGCGATCGACGGCGCGCGGGGCGTCGTGGTCGTTCGGCTCGCAGCAGGCGACGCGCTCGAGGCGGAGATCCGCTTTCCCAAGCTGCAGGCGCTGCCGGCCGTCATCGCGCGGATCCGGCGCGCGTTCGACCTCAGCGCCGACCCAGGCCTGATCGGCGCCCACCTGTCGCAGGATCCCGCGCTCGCGCCGCTGGTGGCGGCGCGGCCTGGCTTGCGCGCGCCCGGCGCCTGGGACGGCTTCGAGCTGGCGGTGCGCGCCGTGCTGGGTCAGCAGATCACCGTGACCGCTGCGCGCGGCCTGGGCGCGCGCGTGGTGCAGGCTTACGGCGAGCCGCTCGACGATCCCGCCGCAGCGGAGCTTGGCCTCACCCACCTGTTCCCGACGCCGGAGCGACTGGTCGGTCAGGACATCGCTGCGCTCGGCATGCCCCGCACCCGCGGGGCCACGCTGGAGGCGCTGGCCCGGGGGGTGGTGGAGGATCCCACGATTTTCGCGCCGCGCGCCGACCTCGACGGCGCCGTCGCGGCGCTCTCCGCTTTGCCGGGCATTGGCTCCTGGACCGCCCAATACATCGCGCTGCGCGAACAACGGGAGCCGGACGCCTTTCCACACGGCGACGTGGGCCTCCTTCGGGCTGTGACCGGCCCGGATGGCCGGCGACCGGAAGCCCATGAACTGCTCGCCCGCGCCGAGGCCTGGCGGCCCTGGCGCGCCTACGCCGCACAACACCTGTGGGCCGCCGACGCGGCCCGTCCCGAACCTCGGAGACGCCGCCATGACGACCGAACCGCGGCCTAGCGCCTTGACGCTGGCCAGGCTCGCCACGCCGATCGGGATCGCCTTGCTGGTGACCGACGAGGCTGGCGTGCTGCGCGCCTTCAACTGGGAGGACTACGAGCCGCAGATGGGCTCCTGGCTGGCCAGGCGCTATCCCGACACGCCCGTGGGCGAGGGCGCCGGATCCAGAGCGGTGCGGCAGGCCTTCGATGCCTATTTCGCTGGCGAAACCCGCGCCCTCGAAGCGGTGCCGTGGAAGGCGGTGGGCACGGAGTTCCAGCTCGGCGTTTGGCAGGCGCTCACGTCGATCCCGGCCGGCGAGACGCTGAGCTACGCGGGACTCGCGGCCCGCATCGGGCGGCCGAGCGCGGTTCGGGCCGTGGGCTTGGCCAACGGCGCCAATCCGTTGGCGCTCGTGACGCCCTGCCACCGAGTGATCGGAACCAACGGCTCGCTGACCGGCTACGGCGGTGGGCTCCCGCGCAAGCGCTGGTTGTTGGCGCACGAAGGCGCCAGCTTCAGAGACGAGGCGGCCGCCTAGTGTCCCGATTCCGAATTTGTCGGCGCTAGCTGCGGGCTCGCAGCCGCTTCAGCAGCAGCGGAAGGGCGGAGAGGATAGCCAATCCGGTCAAGGGCAGCCACAGCCCCGGCGAATGCAGGGCCTCGTGCAGGGAGTGGCGCGAGCCCAGCGAGGCGCCCAGGCCTGCGCCGAGGCCGGTGTAGATGAGGGCGGTCGGAACGCCGCCGACCACCGTCGCCAGCGTGAACGTGCGAACCGGGACCGCGGCCAAGCCAGCGGCGACGTTCACCAGGGCGAACGGCGCCATCGGAATGAAGCGAAGCGTTAGAACGTAGGTGAAGCTGTCAGCCTCGAAGCCCTGCAGCAGGCGTTGCAGGCGCGCATCCCGATGGGCGCGGGCGCGCAGCAGCGGCGCGAAGGCCGAACGGGCGGCGGCGTAGGTCAGCAATGCGCCCCCCGTGGCGCCCACCAGCACAACGGCCGAGGCGGTCCACAGGCCGAAGATCGCGCCAGCCGTGACGCTGAGCACCATGGCCACGGGCAGGCAGGCCCCGGTGAGCACGGCGTAGGACAAGACGAAAAGCGCCAAGGACGCGGCCGGCGCGTCGACGAATGCGCTGTGCAACGTCGCCTGTTCGCGCCCGAGCGCCTGGGGCGTGAGCATGTGCAGCGCGCCGCTCAGATAGGCGGCCACGGCCACGATCAACAGCGCGGCGAGCGGCGCCGCGCGGCGCGGTACGGTGCGCCAGGGCGAGGGCCGGAGAAGCTGCGGAGCGGGCGGATCGGGCGAGCGCACGGGACCTCTTCTAGCAGATGCGCGGTTGTCCACCCCGGAGTTCCTGCGCCTCTTCGCGGGGGCAAGCAGGCGAACATTGCGTATAATTCACCTGCCGCGCGAACGTTCGCCGGCTATCAGTGACGCTGGACCCTGCCTGATTCAGGAGCCGTCCGATGACGACATTGACCGAGTTCGTCGCGACGGTGGTGGTGCATTCCTCCGCGGCCGCCCTGTCGCATTTCGGGGTGACGCTCGAGCCCGCCGCCGCGCCTGCCACGCCGCCTGCCGTCGAGCGGGTGGTGCAACGCTGTGCGCGGACGCCCGAAAATCCGACGATCTGCGCCAAGCCGCGCGCCCCGGCATCCACACAACGCGCCTAACGGGTTATTATCCGCGACATTACGTGTCAGGCGGCAGAATGATTCGTCGCCCTGATTGCCTCTGGCGGCCTTGCAAGTAATTTGTGCGCGCTAACGGCTGCTCGTCATGAGTGTCTGTCGCATCGGAAAGGTCGCATGAAGATCACGAGACCGCCTCCGCCGCTGAACTTCGGGGCTTCCAACGACGACGGGCTGGCCAAGCCCGCCGCAGAGGGAACCCGCCGTTCGGCTGCGCACGAGCCGCAGCCGTCGTCGCCCTTCGCGGTCGCGCCGGGCGAGGCGCCGCTGCGCGCCGACCGCACATGGGCCGTGGCCGAGCCGGAACTCCGTTCATCGACGCAGGAAGCGCGGCCGCTCTCCGATCTTCCGCCCGCCTGGCCGATCTATCTCACCGCCTTCGCGGTCGCCGTGCTCTGGGCGCTGGGGCCGATCGCCTTCGCCATCGGCTATCGCAGCGGGGTCGCCCCGCTGCAGCATGAGCGTTTCGCGTTCATCGTCTTCAGCCTGTTGGCCGTGGGGCCGGCGGCGCTGATGTTCGGCGCCGCCTTCTTCCTGCGCCAGGCCCAGCGGCTCGCCGCTGAGGCGCGCCGCTCGCGCGAGCTGGAGAAAGCCATGCTGGCTCCGGCTTTGCGCGCGGGCGCCGAGGCTGGCGAAGTGACTCGCGCCGTGCGCGAGCAGATCGCTGCGGCGGCGGCCGCCGCCGCCGAGGCGCGCGAAGGCCTGGCCGCGCTGCGCCATGCTTTGTCCAGCGAGACCGAGAACCTGGTCGAGGCGACGCACGCGTCGCTGAACGCCGCCCAGCAACTGAGCGGCGAGCTCGGCCGCGAGCGCGGCGAGCTCGAGGCGCTTGCGCAGACCTTGGATTCCCAGGCGGCCCGTGCGGCCGAGATCATCGATCAGCAGGCACAGAAGGTCTCCGGCGTCTCCCGCAACGTCGAAGCCCAGTTGCGTGACGCGGAGGCCGCGCTCGCCGCGCGGGCCGAGGGCCTCGCCGCGGCCGCCGGCGAGGCCAGCGCGCTCGCCCGCACCGCCGGCGAAGACCTGTCGCGCCATATCGCCCGCCTAGAGACGGCGGGATCCGGCGTCGCCGACCAGGTCAAGGCCGTCGAAGAAGGGCTGTCGGAACAGCGTTCCGCGATCGTCGCACTCGCCCAGGCGCTGCGCGAGGACCACGAGACCTTCGCCGTCGCCGCTGACGCCCAGGTCGCAAAGTTGGACGACTTCATCGGCGAGGCGCGCCGCACCGCCGGCGAGATGAGCGACCGCGCCGCCGACGCCGGCGAGAGCCTGCGCACGCTCGTCGCCGAGGCCGGCGAGCGCTTCGCCGCCTTCGCCGAGACGGCGCAGCAGCAGCGCGACTCGCTCGGCGAGACCGCGGCGACCTCGCTGGAATCGCTCAGCCAGGCGGTGGTCGAACAGCGTGCCCGCATCGAGGCCGAGAGCCGCGAGGCGATCGACGCGCTCTCTCGGGCCGCAGAGGAGACCCGTGAGGCGGCCGCTCGCCACGCCGCCGAGGCGCGCGAGCAGGTGGATCAGCTGTCCGAGGCCGCCTTCCTCGCCGGCCAGAAGGCCAACCAGGTCTTCGAGGCGCGGCTGGAAGAGGCACGTGCGCTTGTCGAACAGTCCGCGAAGATGGTCGGCGACGCCGGCGCGGCCGCGGCGCGCCGGCTGGAGGAGGGGGCCGCCTCCGCCCGCGTCGCGCTCGACGAACTGGGCGGGATGATCGCCACCCTCGAGGTTCGCGCCAAGGAGCTGCCGGCGGATGCCCGCGCCCAGGCGGAGGCCGCTCGCACGGCCGTCGCCGAGGGCATGGAGGCGTTGATGGCCCATGCCCGGCGCACCGCCGAGGAGGCGCACGCGATCGACAGCGCCTTCCAGGATCGCGTTCGTCGCAACTTCGACATGCTGAGCGAAGCGGTGCGGCTGATGGGGACCGTCGCCTCCGCGCCGTCCCCGGCGTTCTCCAGCGCACCGGCTCCGAGCCCGGCTCCGGCGCCGACGGTTGCGCCGTCCGTCTCGGCCGCCCCACCGCCTGCGCCCTTGCTGGCGCCGGAGCCTCAAGCGTCCGAACTGGCTGCGCAGCCATTGTCCCTGGCTGACCCTGACATCGGGAACGCGGGTTCTGCCGCGACCGGTTCGGGCCTGGCCGAGCGGCTCGGCCTGCGGCCGCGGCTCAAGCTGACCCCGACCGCCAACGACGAGCAGTTCTCGGCGATCTTCGAATCCGGCGGCGCCCGCTCGCCGCTGGATGGAGAGTTCGACGACGACGAAGTCGAGGCCGGCGACGGTTGGACCTGGAAGGACCTGCTGGCCTCTCTCGGCGACAGCGATCCCGTGGCGGAGGCCGATGAGGCGCTGCTGGCCGAGGAGCTGAGCAAGATGGGCATCGAGCCCGAGAAGCTGTTGCCGGAGTCGCGCATCGACCAGATCGCGGTGGCGGTGCAGGCGGGCGATCTCGAAGGCGCACGCCAGGTGGTCAAAAGGCTGGCCGGCGCCGCCAGCCGACGGATCGTGCGCCGGCTGTTCACCGACGAGGAGCTGCGTGAGCGGGCCAACGGCTTCGTTCAGCGCTACCACGCCTCGGTGCAGGACGCCGCGGTGCGCGATCCGGAAGGCTCGGCGATGCTGGCAGCGCTGGGCTCCGACGCCGGTCGCGTCTACCTGCTGCTCGACCAGGCCCTGGGCGACGCCGCCTGACGCGCCGCCTGGAGGCGCGCACGGAGCGCTGGCCGATCGCCGGCGCCTTCGTGATCTCGCGCGGGGCCAAGACCGCGGCCGAGGTGGTCGTGGCGGAGATCGCTGCCGGGGGGCAGACGGGGCGAGGGGAGTCGACGCCTTACGCCCGCTACGGCGAGACTGTCGACGGCGTCCTTGGTCAGATCGAGGGCGCGCGGAGCGCGATCGAGGGCGGGGCCGAACGCGACGCGCTGCAGGACGCTTTGCCGGCCGGCGCCGCACGGAACGCGCTCGACTGCGCGCTGTGGGACCTGGAGGCCAAGGCCAGAGGGGTGCGCGCCTGGGCGCTGGCTGGCCGCGAGCGCCTCGATCCGGTGAAGACCTGCTTCACGCTCAGCCTCGATGAGCCGTCTGCCATGGCCGAGGCGGCTCGCGCGCACGCCCGTTGGCCGATGTTGAAACTGAAGATCGGCTCGCGCGATCACCTCGACAGGGTCGAGGCGGTGCGGGCCGCCGCGCCCCGCGCGCGCCTGGTGGTCGACGCCAATGAAGCGCTGGCTTTCGACGACCTCACCCGTCTTGCGCCGGAATTGGCGCGGCTGGAGGTCAAGCTGCTGGAACAGCCGCTGACGGTCGCCGAGGACGCGGTGCTGGATGGCTACGAAAGCCCGGTGCCGCTCTGCGCCGACGAGAGCCTGCACACCCGCGCCGAGCTCGCCGCTTGCGCGCGCCGCTACGCCGCGGTGAACATCAAGCTCGACAAGACGGGCGGCCTGACCGAGGCGTTGGCCCTGAAGGCGGACGCGGCCGCGTTGGGACTGGAGGTCATGGCGGGCTGTATGGTCGCCACCTCGCTGGCCATTGCTCCGGCGCTGCTGATCGCCCAGGGCGCGCGCTTCGTCGACCTCGACGGCCCGCTGTTGCTGGCGCGCGATCGCGAGCCCGGCCTGGTTATTTCCGGCGCGCTGATCGAGCCGCCGCCTGCGGCGCTTTGGGGCTAATTCTGCATGGCGCCGCTTGGTGTTGGCGCGGGCGGAACCATGTGCGGTCTGAGCGCTTCGGCTCGCAGGCAGGAGACCCGGCTCGGATGCACCACGAACGCGACCGCGACCGCGCCCACCGGGCCTGGACCAACGCCGAGCGCATCAAGCGCCTGAGCGACCGCGTGGTGGGGGTGGGGCCTGTGGGGCTTGGCCTGGACGGCGTGCTCGCCTGGATCCCCGGCGCCAACCTGCTCTACAGCCTGGGGGCGGGCGGCCTGCTCGCCTACGAGGCCTTCCAGGCCGGAGCGGCGCCGGCGACGCTGGCGCGGATGGGGCTCTATCTGGCGGCCGACAGCGCGCTCTCGGAAGTGCCGGTCGTGGGCTGGGCGATGGACACGTTCTTTCCCGGCCACCTGCTCGCCGCGCGCGCTCTGCAGCGCGATATCGGGGCCGTCACGGCCCGCCCGCCTGAAGCCACGCCGGCGCGGCGCACGCTCTGGCCGCAGCGCCGCGCCTCGCGCGCCTGACGCCGGAATGTGCGAGGGGCTGCCTTGGCCCCAACTCATGCTAGAGCGGGGATCGCGCACGCGGACGTGGCGAAACCGGTAGACGCAGCGGACTTAAAATCCGCTTCCCTGACGGGAGTGCGGGTTCGAACCCCGCCGTCCGCACCAAAGACTTCGCGGCCTGACCGGTGTCTTCGCCTTGCAGCGGCGTCGCGGGCGCCGGAAAGTTTCCGCATGCCTGAAGCCGATGACTCCCTTCTGGAACCCGCGCCCGCCTGGCCCGGCGTCTATCGCCCCACCGTCGCCGAGGCCGACGCCTACGAGCGGATGATCGGTCGTCTCCGCGGCTTCCTGGATGACCTGGCCGCCGCAAAGCTGGATCCGGAGACGCTGCAGGCGCTGACGCGGGATCTGACGGCCTGGTCGGGCCGGCTGTCGGAACAGGCCGTCGACGAGGATCAGCGGATGTTCGGCCGGCTCGGCAGCCGGTTCGGCCGCGGGCAGACCATGAGCGCGCCGATCGCCGAGGTCGAAGCGCCTGCCGGGGAGTTCCGCGGCACGGTGCGCTTCGGCGAGTACTTCTCAGGACCCGGCCGGGCCGTCACCGGCGTGGCCGTGCCAGGCGTCGTGGACGAGGTGCTGGCGAGGGCGGCCATCGGGCCCGGCGGGGCTCGCGCACGGACGGCCTACCTGCACGTCAATTTCCGCGCCCTGACGCCGGTCGGCGTCGACCTGGACGTGCACAGCTGGATCGAGCGCGAAGAGGGACGCAAGGTCTATATCCGAGGCGAGATTAGCCACGGCGAGGTGGTCTGCGTCGATGGCGAGGCGCTGCTGATCCGCCTGCGGCCGGAACAGGGCTAGGGGGGCTACTGCGCCACCTGCTCCTGGGCGTAGCCGAGGCGTTCGTTGAGGCGCTCCAGCACGGTGATCGCCGCGTCGGGGACCGCCGAGCCCGGCGTGAAGATCGCCGCGACGCCCATGTCCTCCAGCGCCTTGAAGTCCTCCGGCGGGATGACGCCGCCGACGACCACCATGATGTCGGGTCGGCCGAGCCGGGCGAGCTCCGATTTCAGTTCCGGCACCAGGGTCAGGTGGCCGGCGGCGAGCGAGCTGGCGCCGACCGCGTGCACATTCTCGGAGACCGCCTGGGCGGCCGCCTCGGACGGCGTCTGGAACAGGTCGCCGATCTCGACGTCGAAGCCGAGGTCGGTGAAGCCCGAGGCGATCACCTTCTGACCGCGGTCGTGGCCGTCCTGGCCCATCTTGGCGACCATGATCTTCGGCTTGCGCCCATCGGCGGCCTCGAATTCCTTCACCAGCGCCTTGGCCCGCTGGGCCGTCGGCGTCTCGCCGGAGGCGCGCAGGTAGACGCCCCTCACCGCGTCGGCGCGCGCGTTGTGCCGGCCGAACACCTTCTCCAGCGCATCCGAGATCTCGCCGACGGTGGCCTTGGCGCGAGCGGCGGAGACGGCAAGCTCCAGCAGATTGCCGCCTTGCGAGGCGCCGTTGGTCAGCGCGTCGAGCGCTTGGGAGAGCGCCTCCGGATCGCGCTCTGCCTTGAGCTGGTTCAACTTGGCGAGCTGGCGTTCGCGCACCGAAGTGTTGTCGACCTTCAGCACGGGGATCTCGTCGGCGACTTCCGGCTTGAAGCGGTTCACGCCGACCAGCGTCTGCTCGCCGCTGTCGATGCGGGCCTGCGTGCGGGCCGAGGCCTCTTCGATCCGGCGCTTGGGCAGGCCCTCGGCGATCGCCTTGGTCATGCCGCCCAGCGCTTCGACCTCGGCGATGTGGTCGAGCGCGCGGGCCGCGAGGTCGGCGGTCAGCCGCTCGAGGTAGTAGGAGCCGCCCCACGGGTCGACGACGCGGGTCTGGCCGCTCTCCAGCTGGATGAACAGCTGGGTGTTACGCGCAATCCGCGCCGAGAAGTCCGTTGGCAGGGCCAGCGCTTCGTCGAGCGAGTTGGTGTGCAGGCTTTGGGTGTGGCCGCTGGTGGCGGCGATCGCCTCGACGGCGGTGCGGGCCACGTTGTTGAACACGTCGTGCGCCGCCAGGCTCCAGCCCGAGGTCTGGGTGTGGGCGCGCAGGCTGAGCGAGCGGGAGTCCTTCGGGTCGAAGTTCTCCTTCATCAGCTTGGCCCACAGGATGCGGCCGGCGCGCTGCTTGGCGATCTCCATGAAGACGTTCATGCCGGCGCACCAGAAGAACGACAGGCGCGGTGCGAACTGGTCGACCGTCATGCCCGCCGCGACGCCTGCGCGGACGTAATCAATGCCGTCGGCGATGGTGTAGGCGAGCTCCAGGTCAAGCGTCGCCCCGGCCTCCTGCATGTGGTAGCCGCTGATCGAGATCGAGTTGAACTTCGGCATCTCCTTCGAGGTGTAGGCGAAGATGTCCGAGATGATCCGCATCGAGGGCGCGGGCGGGTAGATGTAGGTGTTCCGGACCAGGAACTCCTTGAGGATGTCGTTCTGGATGGTGCCGGAGAGCTTGGCGTGCGGCACGCCCTGTTCTTCCCCGGCGACGATGTACAGCGCCAGCACCGGCAGCACCGCGCCGTTCATCGTCATCGACACGCTCATCTTGTCGAGCGGGATGCCGTCGAACAGGGTGCGCATGTCGAGAATGCTGTCGATCGCCACGCCGGCCATACCGACGTCGCCCTTCACGCGCGGATGGTTGCTGTCGTAGCCGCGGTGGGTCGCCAGGTCGAAGGCTACCGACAGGCCCATTTGGCCCGCCGCCAGGTTACGCCGGTAGAAGGCGTTGGATTCCTCGGCCGTAGAGAAGCCCGCGTACTGGCGGATGGTCCACGGATTGGTGGCGTACATCGTCGGGTAGGGGCCGCGCAGGAACGGCGCGATCCCGGGATAGGCGCCACGCAGCATGTCGAGGTCGCTGATGTCCTGCGGGCCGTAGGACGGCTTCACCAGCAGAGCTTCGGGCGTCAGCCAGGGCTCACCGGTCGGCGCCGCGACTTGCGCCAACTTGGCGTCGAACGGCAGGGCGGCGAAATCGGGGAAGGCGCTCATTGGGCGGCCTCGTAAGGTTGCGCGATACGGATGCCCTTGAGGGCGGGACAGGCGCTGTCGGGGCCGGGCAGGGCGGCGGAGGGAGCGTCGACCCGCTTCACCGCTGGAGTCTCGACCTCGACGGGATCCTCATTGGTCGGCGGGAAGGCGTTGACGCCCACCAGCTTGGGCTCCGGGCGCGCCGCGTTGGCGGCCTCGATCTCGCGGGCGATCAGGCCGGAGGTCAGCGCCGCGGCCAGGCCGCCGGCGGCCTCGATTTCCTGCAGCTTGGCCCAGGCGGCGCGGGCGAGCTGATCGGTCATCGCCTCGACGTAGCCCGAGCCGGCGGCAGGGTCGGACACCCGCCCGACGAAGGCCTCGTCCATCAGCACCAGTTGGGTGTTGCGGCTCTGCCGGCGAGCGAAGGCGGTGGGCAGACCGATGGCGTCGGTGAAATTGCCGAGCACCACGGCGTCGGCCCCGCCGACCGCCGCGCCGAAGCCGGCGGCGGTCAGCCGGATCATGTTGGTCCAGGCGTCCTGACGCGCCAGCATCCGGCGCGAAGAGCGCGCCTCGACGCGAGCCACAGGCGCGGCCCCGCAGGCGGTGGCGATCCGCGCCCAGACCTCGCGCGCGGCGCGCAGCTTGGCGATGGTCAGGAAATAATCGGCGTCCGCGGAGAGGCCCAGCGTGACGCGGCCGAAGGCCTCGGCGATGGACAGGCCCGCGCGCGTCAGCGCCTTGGCGTAGGCGATTGCGGAGGTGACGGCGACGGCCAGCTCCAGCGCTTCGCCGCCGCCGGCTTCGTGGGCCGCGCGGCCGGACGCGAGGAACAGCGCGCCGTGCGGATAGGTCTCGGCCAGTCGGACCCCCACGGTCGCGGCATTGATCAGGTGGCTCTCGATCGGCCCCGGGCTCGCGCCGGCCTTGGCGAAGGCGCTCAATGGATCCATATGGAAGTTGAGCTTGGCGCCCGGCGAGGCCTTGGCGATCTGGCCCAGCCAGTCCGCGGCGCGCGCGCCGAGGAAGCCCGCGTCGAGGGCGACAGGCGCCAGCTCCAGGACCACGCCCTTGAGCGCGCGCGCGAGGTCGTCGGAAGAGCCGACGGCGGCGCCTTCGCGCCCGGTCGGATCGATGCGCAGCACGGCGGAAGCCGCGCCGCCCTCGAGGTCGCCGAGGATCTCGACATTGGCTCGCGCCGGATCCGGGTGGGCGACGAGCACCCGCAGGTCCCAGGCGCGCTCGGCGTCGAACGGTCGGGTGGGGAAGCTTTGCGCGCCGGGCAGGTCGCCGGGCGGATAAAGGGGGGCGATCGGCAACCCCTCGACAGTCGACTTCTCGAGGGTCGAGAAAGGTTTGTCGCCAAGGGTCTTGGCGACGAGGGCGCGCCACGACTCGGGCGTGGCGGGCGGGAAATCTGCGCTCAAGCGGCTTGCATCTGCCATGCGCGCAAATGGGCTGGACCGCGGGGCGCCGTCAAGTTGGCGGCGGTGCGCGAATTCGCCGAACGCCTCAGGAAGCGCGGCTGTGCTCGCCCGGCGTCTCTTCGTGCGCGCCGGCGCTCATGGCCTCGTCCATGGCCTTGAACAGGCAGTCGGCGGTGATCGGCTTGGCGACGTGACCGTCGGCGCCGGCCGCTTCGCCTGCGGCGATGTGCTCGCGCAGCGCATTGGCGGTCAGCATCAGGATCGGCGTGCGCGGCAGGCCTTGCGCCGCCTCGGCGTCGCGGATGGCGCGGGTGGCGGCGAGGCCATCCATCACCGGCATCTGCATGTCCATCAGGATCAGGTCGAAGGCATTGGCCGCGAACGCTTCTACCGCGGCCGCGCCGTCCTCGACGGAGACGAAATCGAGGCCCACCTGCTGCAACATCAGCTCGGCGACCTTGCGGTTGGTTGGGTGGTCGTCGGCGATCAGCACCCGCAGCGGGCGGCCCGCGGCGACGACCGGTTCATGTTCGGCGGCGGCGATGGGCGCCAGTTCGGCGGGCTCCAGCGGCAGCTCGACCCAGAAGGTGGCGCCTTCGCCCGGCGTGCTGGCGCAGTCGATCACGCCCCCCATCAGCTCCGCGAGCTGCTGGCTGATCGCCAACCCGAGGCCGGTGCCGCCGAACTGCCGGGTGATGGACCCGTCGGCCTGCTCGAAGCGGCCGAAGATGCGCGCGCGCTGCTCCTCGTTGAAGCCCACGCCGGTGTCGCGCACGGTCAGGCGGATGCGCCCGGACTCCGTCCGGCGGGCGTCGATGGAGATGTCGCCGTGCGATGTGAACTTCACGGCGTTGGAGACGAAGTTCGTCAGCACCTGACGGATGCGGAGGGCGTCGCCGGAAAAGCCGCGGTCGATCTCGGGCGCGATTTTGGCTGTGAGGCGGACGCCGTTCTCGTCGGAGCGCAGGCGCCAGAGGCTCTGCACCGACCGCACAAGCTCGCCGAGGTGGAAGGGCGCGGCCTCCACGTGCAACTGGCCCGCCTCGATGCGCGCTTGGTCGAGGATATCCGACAGCAGGCCCGCCAGCGTCTCGCCCGAGGCCCGGATGATCTCGACAAGCTCGCGGCCGCGCGCAGAAAGATCCGAGCGGGCGAGGATTTCGGCGGTGCCGACAATCCCGTTCAGCGGCGTCCGGATCTCGTGGCTCATATTGGCCAGGAATTCCGACTTGGCGCGGTTCGCCCGGTCCGCCGCCTCACGCGCCAGCTCGCGGGCGATGGCGGCCGCGATCAGATCGGCGAATACGGCGATGTTGGCGGCGTGCTCGGCGTTGAAGGCGCTGGGCCTGGACGACGTCATGCTGATGACGCCCAGGACCTTGCCCTGGTCGAACATCGGGCCGATCATCACGGAGCGGATGTCCAGATCCTTCATGTGCACGTCGAAAGCACGCATGTTCTCCTCGTGCGCGCCGACGTCGATACGCGTGTCAGTGAGCAGGTCCTCGCAGATCACCGGCGTCCGGGTGCCCACCACGTCACACGCCAGGCTGAGCGCCAGCGGTATGCGAAACCCCATCGGCGTCTTGATGACCCCGGCCGATGCGCGGCAGACGAGGTCATCGCCGTCGAGCAGCTGGATCATCGCCGAATCCGCCGGCAAATGCTCCACCAGTTCCCGCACCACCAAGGGCAGGAAGTCCTCTAGCGGCAGGTTGGCGGAGGTGATGCGCAGTTGCGCGGCGTGGTCCCGCACGACCGCCTCGGCCTTGCGCCGCGCTTCCTCCGCCTCGGAGGCGCGCGCGGCGTAGTCGCGGAACGACTCCAGCGCCACCGCCATATCGTGCAGTTCGGCGCTGTCGGACGCCGCCGGCACGGGTTGGTGCATGTCGCCCTGCGACATCCGCCGCATGGCCCGCGCCATCTCGGTCACCGGGCGGGCGAGGGCGCGGCCCATCCGGTACCCCAGCACCGCCGCCAGCACCGTGAGCAGCGCTCCCGCGATCCCGGCGAGCGCCACCAGCCGCCAGGTGTGGGCTAGGATAGTCTTGGTGGGCTGGCCGACCACCAGCCACCACCGGGATTTCGAAGCCTCGAAGGTGATCGGCACGGAGACGAGCGCCATGCTCTTGCCGCCCCATTCGCTCACTGCGCCGGCGGCGCCGGCGGCCTCGGCGCGATGTAACTGGCGGTTCAACCAGGGAATGCGAGCGGCGTCCTTGCGCAGCAGTTCGCGATCGGTCGAGGCGATCACCAGCCCAGTGTCCGAGACCAGGGCGAAGCGGGTCGGACTATTGCGGGTGCGGTCGGAGATCTGATCGGAGATCTCCTTTAGATAGAGGTCGGTGCCGACCACGCCGATGAGCCGGCCGCCCAGGGTCACTGGGCCGGCGACGCTGGTCATCGACTTCAGCTCGCCCGCGCCTTCCCCCATTCGCCAGACGAACGGATCGGTGACGACGATGCGTTGGCGCTTCACCGGCTCGGTGTAGAAGCTGGAGGCGCGATCTTCGGCCACGTTGTCGCGCCTTCCAAGCGTGTCCTGCACCAGGGCCCCGTCGCCGCGCCGGTACCAGTAAGGGTAGAACTCGCCCTTCGCACTGGCGGCGAAGGCGCCGCGATAGCGTTTGTCATGCCCATCGAAACCGTTCGGCTCGGTGATCAGCCAGACGCCCTGGATGTCGGGCTCGCGCTCGAGCACCTCTCTCAGAACGATGGTCAGCTGTTCGCGTGACGGCTGCGGGCCGCGTGCGGCGGTTCGCACCAGGTTCTGCAGCTCCTTGGTGATCTGCGCGCTGCGGTTCAGCCGCTCGGCGACCTCGGCCGCAAGGTAGCCGGCCTTGCCGCGCGCCTCTTCCACCGCTGCGTTCTGGCCGGAGTGGTAGAGCACGGCCATGAAGGCGAGGGCCGACATGCACATGCTGCCTGCGGCGCACATGCCCACGGCGCGCCCGAGCTTGGACGCAATGGACTCAAGCTTGCGTGGCAAGTCTGCTCCCTTTCGACTGCTAGTTATTCGGTGATTTCCCTAAAGAAATTGCTGCCTTTATCGCTTGGGTTGTGCGGGTTTGCCCTGGCGCCGCCCCGGCGTTGGCGCGGCGAATGATCGCGATTCGACGCGAGCATCGGTGAGCCGCCGCCGCCCCGGACCTGAAAGCGCCATCAGTTTTTCTCGGGCCGCGGGTTTTATAATCCTACTAGCCTGATCGGAGTTGGTGAAGTTAAAAGCGGCACAACAACTTGGGGGTCAAAAATGACTGCGTTCGCGCATCCAATGTTTCGCGCTACAGCTCTGGCAGGCCTGCTCTGCAGCGTCTCGCCGGCTGCGCTCGCGCAAACCGTTTCGACCGCGCCGCCCGCCGCGAGCGGCGTCAGTCAGGAGCAGGCGCTGGCGCTGACCGCCAGGCTCGACGCCCTGGAGCGTCATAACGCCGAGCTCGAGGATCAGATCGCCGACCTGAAGGCCCAGGTCGCCTCAGGTGACTCGGCGCTGCGCCAGGACGCCGCGGCCCTGCCAAAGGTGACCATCTCCAACGCCCGGCCGCAGATCGCCAGCGCCGACGGCAACTTCAAGATCGCGCTTCGCTCGGTCGTCCAGTTCGACGCGGCGAACTACAACGTCAGCCCGCTGAGGACCGACAACGACCTTGGCTCCGGCACCAACTTCCGCCGCGTGCGCTTCGGCTTTGACGGCACGGCGTTCAAGGACTGGAACTACGCGCTGTGGGCCGAGTTCGGCGGCTCCGGCGGCGAGGCGGCCGGCCTCAACCAGGCCTATGTCGAATACGCAGGCTTCAGGCCGTTCGGCGCAGACACTGAGTTCCGCATCCGTGCGGGCGCCTGGGCGACTCCGGCCGGCTTGGAAGACGCCACCAGCAATACCGAGAGCCTGTTCCTGGAACGCGCAGCCGCGGCCGAACTGGTCCGTGGCCTCGCCGGTGGCGATGGCCGCGCCGGCGCCGGCGTCTTCGCCGCTGGTCAGCGCTGGTACGCCTCGGCCGTCTACACCGGCAAGGTGGTGGGCGCGCCGGCGACTGCCGAGTTCGACCAGCAGTCGGGCTACATCGTTCGTGCAGCATTCAATCCGCTGCATGGTGAGAACTACGACGTTCACCTGGGAGGCGCGATCACCGGCATCCTAGAAGCGGCCGACACCACCGTCGGCCCGGCCAAGAGCCAGGTCATTCGCCTGCGCGAACGGCCTGAGGTCCGCGTCGACGGCAACCGCCTGGTCGACACTGGCAACCTGAACGCCGGCGGCCTAACCACCTACGGCCTCGAGGCCGGCGCCAGCTTCAAGAACTTCTACGCCGCGGGCGAGTGGTACAAGATCAAGGTGCAGCGCGCGGCCCCGTCGGCGTTCGATCCGGAGTTCGGCGGCTGGTACGTGCAGGGCGCTTACGCGCTCACCGGCGAACGCCACGTCTGGAGCTCCCAGAACGGCGGCTTCCGCGGCATCCGTCCCAGCACCAACTTCGACCGCAAGAAGGGGACCTGGGGCGCATTAGAAGTCGCTGCTCGCTACAGCGTGCTGGACCTGAACGACCGCGAAGGCGTTTTGGGTCGGACGGCTCCGGCCGGCGGCGTCCGCGGCGGCGAGCAGAAAATCACCACCGTTGGGCTGAACTGGTACCCGAATAGCGTGGTGCGTTTCCTGTTGGACTACCAGTGGGTGAACGTCGACCGCCTCAATGCGGCCGGCGCGCGTATCGACACCGACGCCAACATCGTCTCCCTCCGCTCGCAAGTCGCCTTCTGAGCCCCCTCTGGAGCACTCGACAAATGACCGACAAACTGATCACGCGACGTGGGCTGATCGCGACCGGCGGCGTGGCCGCCGCGGGCGCCGCGGCCCTGCCGCTGCTGGGTGGTGAGGCCTTCGCTCAGGCCGCCAAGAACCTGACCCTGCTCAACGTCAGCTATGACCCGACGCGCGAGCTCTACAAGGAGATCAACGCCGCCTTCGCCGCTTTCTGGAAGAGCCGGACGAACCAGGCGATCACCATCAACCAGAGCCATGGCGGCTCGGGCAAGCAGGCCCGCTCGGTCATCGACGGGCTGCAGGCCGACGTCGTGACCCTGGCGCTGGCCGCCGACATCGACGAGATCGCCGCGCGGGCGAAGCTGTTGCCGGCGAACTGGCAGTCGCGCCTGCCGAACAACTCGGCACCCTACACCTCGACGATCATCTTCCTGGTCCGCAAGGGCAACCCGTGGAAGATCCGCGACTGGCCGGATCTGGTGAAGCCGGGCGTCGGCGTGATCACGGCCAACCCGAAGACCTCGGGCGGCGCGCGCTGGGCCTATCTGGCCGCCTGGGCTTACGGCCTGAAGAACGGTGGACCGGCGGCGGCGCAGGCCTATGTGACCAAGCTGTTCCAGAACGTGCCGGTGCTCGACACGGGCGCGCGCGGCTCGACCACCACTTTCGCCCAGCGCCGCATCGGCGACGTGCTGCTCTCCTGGGAGAACGAGGCGCACCTGACGCTCGACGAGTTCGGCCCGAACTTCGAGATCGTCTATCCTTCGAGGTCGATCCTGGCCGAGCCGCCGGTCGCTCTGGTCGACAAGAACGTCGACCGCCACAAGACCCGGACGCTGGCCGAGGGCTATCTCAACTTCCTCTACAGCCCGCTCGCGCAAGAGATCATCGGCAAGCACCACTTCCGCCCGCGCAATCCGCAGGTGGCGGCGAAGTACGCCAAGGACTTCAAGCAAATCCCGCTGGTGACCATCGACGACACCTTCGGCGGCTGGAAGAAGGCGCAGGCGACGCACTTCGCCGACGGCGGCCTGTTCGACAAGATCTACAAGCCGTGACCGATCTCCCGCTCAATCGGAACGCTGCAGCAAGCGGGGCCTCACGGCCCCGCTTCATGCGTTGGCGGGAGCGTTCGATCCTGCCGGGCTTCGGCCTCTCGCTCGGGATCACGCTGACCTATCTCAGCATCATCGTCCTGATCCCGCTGATCGGCTTGGCGATCCGCCCTTGGGAGCTCGGCCTCGCGGGCGTTTGGCGGACGCTCACCGACGACCGGGTCGGCGCGGCGCTGAAGCTCAGTTTCAGCCTGTCGGCCTACGCAGCGCTCCTGAACGCCTTCTTCGGCTTGCTGATCGCCTGGGTGCTGGTGCGCTACGAGTTCCCTGGTCGGCGACTGCTCGACGCGATCGTCGACATGCCGTTCGCGCTGCCGACCGCGGTGGCGGGCATTGCGCTGACCGCCCTCTACGCGCCGACCGGCCCGATCGGCGCGTTGGCCGAGAAGGTCGGCCTGAAGACCGCCTATTCGTCGCTCGGCATCTTCATTGCGCTGACCTTCATCGGCCTGCCGTTCGTCGTGCGCGCCTTGCAGCCGGTGCTGCAGGACCTTGACCGCGAGGTGGAGGAGGCCGCACAGACGCTGGGCGCCAGCGACTTGCAGCGGATCGTGCACGTGGTGCTGCCGGCGCTCGCGCCCGCTCTGATCAGCGGTGTCACGCTCGCCTTCGCACGCGCCGTCGGTGAGTACGGCTCGGTGGTCTTCATCGCCGGCAACATGCCGATGAAGACCGAGATCGCCCCGCTGCTAATCGTCATCAAGCTCGAGCAGTATGACTACGCCGGGGCCGCGGCCGTCGGCCTGGCGATGGTGGTGATTTCGTTCGGCGCGCTGATCCTGATCAACACGGCGCAGCTCCTGATCGCGCGGAGGGGACGTCGATGAGCGTTGGCGCCCCCACCGTGCGCCTGCCGGGCATCGCGCCGCTGCTGCTCACTGCCGCGGTCGCGGTGATGGGCGGACTGATTATCCTGCCGCTGCTGGCAGTGTTCCACGACGCCTTCGCCAAGGGACTGAGCGTCTTCCTGAGTTCGCTCAAGGAGCCAGATGCGCAGGCCGCTATTCGGCTCACCCTTCTGGTGGCCGCGATCTCGGTGCCGCTCAACGCCGTGTTCGGCGTGGCCTCCGCTTGGGCGATCGCCAAGTTCGAGTTCAAGGGCAAGAGCCTGCTGCTGACCCTGATCGACCTGCCGTTCTCGATCTCGCCGGTGGTCTCGGGCCTAGTCTGGGTGCTGCTGTTCGGCGCCCAGGGATACTTCGGCGAGTGGCTGCTGGATCGCGACATCAAGATCATCTTCGCCCTGCCGGGCCTGGTGCTGGCCACCATCCTGGTGACCTTCCCCTTCGTGGCGCGCGAACTGATCCCGCTGATGCAGGACCAGGGCTCGGACGAGGAGGCGGCCGCGCTGACGCTAGGGGCCAGCGGCTTCACCACCTTCTGGAAAATCACCCTTCCGAATATTCGCTGGGCGCTGCTCTACGGCGTCCTGCTCTGCAATGCGCGCGCCATGGGGGAGTTTGGCGCCGTTTCCGTCGTCTCGGGTCACATTCGAGGAGAAACGACCACGCTCCCCTTGCACGTGGAGGTGCTCTACAATGACTATGACTTCGTCGGCGCCTTCGCGGCCGCCTCGGTCCTCGCTTCACTTGGCCTCTCACCCTTGGTCCTCAAAACAATCCTCGAATGGCGTCACTCCGGTGAACTCGCAGCCAGCCGGCGACACTGATACCTCGCGCGACGCTCTGGAGATCCGCGGGATCTCCAAGGCCTTCGGCCGCTTCCCGGCGCTGAAGAATGTCTCGCTGAAGGCGCGCGATAAGGAGTTCCTGGCGCTGCTCGGGCCCTCGGGCTCGGGCAAGACCACCTTGCTGCGCGTGCTGGCTGGCCTGGAGACGCCGGATTCCGGCGAGGTCCGGTTCGACGACGAGGACTTCCTCTCGCTGCCGGTGCGTCGCCGCAAGGTGGGAATGGTGTTCCAGCACTACGCGCTGTTCCGCCACATGACCGTGGCGCAGAACATCGCGTTCGGGCTCAACGTGCGGCCGCGCTCGGAGCGTCCCTCGAAGTCCGAAGTCGCCGACCGGGTGGCGCACCTGCTCTCGCTGGTGCAGCTCGAAGGCCTGCAGAAGCGCTTTCCCTCGCAGCTCTCGGGCGGCCAGCGGCAGCGGGTGGCTCTGGCCCGCGCGCTCGCCATAGAGCCGCGCATGCTGCTGCTCGACGAGCCGTTTGGCGCGCTTGACGCCCAGGTCCGCCGCGACCTGCGCCGCTGGCTGCGCGAGCTGCACGACCGCGCCGGCGTCACCACCGTCTTCGTGACGCACGACCAGGAGGAGGCGCTCGACCTCGCCGACCGCGTGGCGATACTGAAGGACGGCGAACTGGTGCAGCTGGGCGCGCCCAGCGAGCTGTACGAAGCGCCGGCCAACCCCTTCGTGTACGACTTCCTGGGCGCCGCATGCCGGTTGCCGGGCGAGGTCGCGGAGGGTCGCCTGCGCATCGCCGACTGGGAGACCGCCGCGCCGAAGGGCGCGCCGCAGGGCAAGGTGGAGATCTTCTTCCGTCCCGACGAGGTGGCGTTCGCGCCGGCCGATGGCGCGGGCCTAGCCGCCGAAGTGCGCGGCGCCGCCGCCCGTGGACCGAAGGTCAGGGTCGATTGCCTGATCGAGGGCCGGCTGATGGAGCTCGAGGTGCACGGCCGCGACGCGCCCGCCGGCGTCGCCCCCGGCCTGGCGCTGCGCGTCAAGCCGCTCCGCCCCAAGGTCTATCCGGCGACCGCGTAACCTGCTCCGCGAAGCGGGGGGAAGACGTGCGCCCCCTTTCCCATCGAGGGGGAGGGGGCGGGAACAATGACGGGGCGTTCGCAGTTGTTATGCCCTCGCCAAGTAAACGCCCTAAGTTTATCGGCATGCGCCAAAAATATACCTTGGCTATTCCGAAATTAACTGAACCAACGGCGTAGGTTGGAGGTTCTGTCCCAGCTAGCTTGCTGGGAGGCTTCCGAGTTGCCTTATTACAATTACCTCGGGCAGTTGATGCCCGAGACCCCCGCGGAATCCGGGAACATCCTGGGCACGCCTGCCGGGGACGAGACGATCGTCGCGCCGGCCGGGAACACGTCTGTCGCCGGCAATGGGGGTGGCGACCTGCTGGTCGGCTCCGGCGGCGGAAACAGGTTCTTCTTCAGCGACGGCAATGACCGCGTGTTGGAGCCGAACGTCAACGGCGGCATCGACACCGAGATCGGCTGGCTGACCATCAAGCTTGCGCCGAATGTCGAGAACCTGATCGTCCACCAGGACTTCAATCACGGCGTGGGCAACAGCCTCGACAACCTGATGATCACCGATGGCCGCGCGTGGCTGTACGGTGGCCTCGGCAACGACGTGCTGGTCGGCGCGACGAACGCCGGCACTACCTTCGCCTTGCACAAGGGCGAGGGGAACGACGTCATCTACAATTGGCAGGGCCTCTCGCAGCTCCAGCTCAGCGGTTACGGCTTCACCACCGGGGCCCAGGTGCGCGCGGCGATGACCCAGCAGGGCGCCGACACAGTGCTGAACCTGGGCGGGGGCGAGACCCTGACCATCCGTGGCGCCACGCCGTCGAGCTTCCAGGACAAGCAGCTGCTGCTCAGCCTCGACAGGTCGAAGTTCAACGCCACCCCGACCTTCTCCGACGACTTCAACACGCTTTCGCTGTGGGACCCGTCCCACAAGACCGGGACCTGGCAGGTCGACTTCGGCAACAATCTGAAGGACGTCTGGTCCTACTCGCTAATCTCCAACGGCGAGATGCAGGTCTACACGCGCGAGGGGTTCGAGGGCACGGGCGACCGCAACCTGCACCTCAACCCGTTCTCGGTGTCGAACGGCGTGCTGTCGATCACCGCTCAGCCGATCCCGGCGGACCAGACCGGCGCGACCTTCGGCCAGAGCTGGTCGTCGGGGATGATCAACACCCTGAACAGCTTCCAGCAGCAGTATGGCTACTTCGAGATGCGCGCCCAGGTGCCCAACGCCGAGGGCAGCTGGCCGGCCTTCTGGATGATCCCCTGGCCGTACCAGGCGAGCACCGAGGCGGACATCATGGAGTCGATCGGGGTCAAGCCCGACACCGACTACCGGCGCGCATGGGGCGGCGATCAGACGCTGCAGGACAATGCCCTGAAGATCGACCCGTCCGCCTGGCACACCTACGGCATGCTCTGGACCCAGAGCACGACGACCTTCTACATCGACGGCACGGCGGTGATGTCCGGCCCGACGCCGGCCAACTGGACCTCGCCGATGGGGATGATCGTCAACATGGCGATCGGCGGCTTCGGCGGCGTGCCGAACGGCAGCGAATTCCCGGCGACGATGAACATCGACTACGTCAAGGCCTACGCGCTGGCCGACGGCTCCAGCGTCGTCAAGACCATGACGCCGGATGCGCCGATCTCGACGATCCAGGACAAGACCCAACCGCCTTCGACGCCGGCCGCCCAGACGCTGACCTTCGACGACACCGGCGCGGCGCTTTCGGGCGCCAAGGTGGTGGTGCTCAATCACGACCTGACCCAGGCGGACATCCCGCCGGCCGGCCGCGCCTTCGTGATCTGGGAGACCGCCGGCCAGGTGCGCGGCGCGTTGGTCAACAACGGGGTGATGGACAGCCCGACCGTGCTGATGGCCGGCGACGCGGCGAGCTTCAGCGGGGCAGGGACCTTCCTCACCGATGGCCGCGTGGCGGTCAGCTACCTGGGGACCGACGCGGGTCAGCCCGCGGCCTTCGCGATGATCTTCGATCCCTCGACGAAGAGCGTGACCAGCCACGAGCTCGGGCCGTCCAACGGCCAGGTGAAGTTCGTGGCGTTGGACGACGGAAACTTCGCCGCCAGCTGGCACACGGCGAGTGGCCAGATCTTCGGCCGCGCCTACAACGCCTACGCCTACGACAGCAAGGGCTGGTGGGGGCCGGTGCGCGACCTGCCGAGCGACGCAACCGGCGTCAGCGCCCAGGGCGACCTCATCACCGCCTCGGGGACGAGCTATACGGTGACGCCGTTCGCCATCAACGCGCCGGACAGCGTCTCCGTCTCCGGCCCACTGACCCAGGCGGAGGGCAGTTCCGGCTTCACCGACTTCACCTTCACGGTGACCCGCTCGGATCAGTTCTGGCAGCACGGCACGGTGGCGTGGAAGGTCACGGGCGTGGGCGCCAACCCGGCCGACCCGCAGGACTTCGGCGGCTGGATGCCGAGCGGGGTGATCAGTTTCCAGGGCACGCAGAACACCGCCACGATCACGGTTCGCGTGGCCGGCGACACGACGAGCGAGGCCAACGAGCAGTTCCAGGTGACCCTGCTCAATCCGGTCGGCACGACGCTGGGCGCCGCGATCACCACCACCGGCACGATCAGCAACGACGACGGCGGGACGCCGCCGCCGCCGTCCAGCCCGCAGATCGCGCTGACCACCCCGTCGGTGACGCTGGCGGAGGGAAACAGCGGCACGACCGCCTTCAGCTATACGGTGACCCGCACCGGCGACACGTCGGGGACCTCGACGGTCAACTGGGCGGTGGCGGGCTCGGGCGCGAACCCAGCGGCGGCCTCTGACTTCCAGGGCGGCGCGCTGCCCTCCGGCTCGCTGACCTTCACCGCCGGCCAGGCCAGCAAGACCATCGTCGTCAATGTGGTCGGCGACACCGCCGTCGAGCAGAACGAGGGCTTTACGCTGACGCTCTCGGGCGTCTCCGGCGCAACGCTAGGGACAGCCACCGCGACTGGGACCATCACCAACGACGACGGCTCGACGCCGCCGCCGTCGGGCGGGCAGCTGCTGACCTCGCCGGGACCGGGATCGTCGCTGACCGGCGGGAGCGGCGCCGACACCCTGGTCGCCAGCATGGGCAACGACAGCCTGACCGGCGGGGCAGGGGCGGACGTCTTCCGCCTGCCGAGCGAGCCCTGGGCGCCGATCCACGTGATGGATTTCGTCGTCGGGACCGACAAGCTCGACCTGTCGGCGTTGCTGCAGGCGTCGGGCTACACCGGCTCCGACCCGATCGCCGCGGGCTATGTCGTGCTGGCCAGCGATGGAGCGGGCGGGACGATCGTCCGCTACGACCGCGATGCGAGCGGCTCCAATCCGGTCTGGCCGAACACCATCGTTGACCTGCACGGCGTCTCGCCGACCGGCCTGACCTGGGCGCAGCTGCAGGGCGGGGGCTCGACCCCGCCGCCGCCGTCCAGCCCGCAGATCGCGCTGACCACCCCGTCGGTGACGCTGGCGGAGGGA